>ERZ791865.144-NODE-144-length-115186-cov-27.968271_pt1 | contig 115186 bp, 95 predicted proteins | sample MGYA00509942_ERZ791865 | MGnify/ENA primary metagenome ERZ791865 (study PRJEB30046, sample SAMN00792098) | human gut metagenome | study: EMG produced TPA metagenomics assembly of the A metagenome-wide association study of gut microbiota in type 2...
CAGCGTTCGAGCCATGCTTTATTGCGCTATCTGAGTTTTATCGGACAGCAATAATAGATTTTAATGTTCTTCCGCCATGTGGTACATGAATGGGAGCAAAATTACTAAATTTTCGCTATTTACACGACATCTCGGATGTTAAATCGATAAGAATATTGTTAAAAATTCCTTGGATTAGATTCCTTCTTTCACAACCCACTCGCCGGCTTTGGTTGAGCCTTTACGGGAGAGGGTCCCAGTTTGTTGCAGTCGATTTGTAATCTTTTGGACTCCTCTTTTGGTCATGTTAAGGAAGCCGGCAATCCTATCCAGCGTTAATCTTGGGTCTGATTTCAGCAACATTAATACCTTTTGATCTGATGAACTTCTGGTGAACTCTGGTGAACTCAATAGTGAGGTCAGCATATCTTCCAGTGAACCTTTATTGGATTTCTGATGAACTGAATCGTGTTCTCCTTCACTTTCCGGTGAATTTTTCAGGCCATCCCCCATTTTTCTCTTACTTTCTTGGGTATCGCTTACCTCAATAAGGTCTTCTGGATTTCCATAAAGCAATTTCATTGCCTCAATGTCGGGCTGGTGTCCCTCAAAACCAAGAGTGAGCGTTGTACGGTCAACGACACCTGAGGTTGTCACTTCTAACTTGGGTTCACAGTGATATACACTCTGCCAAGTCTTGATTGACCCCTAAAAATTATTTTAGATTGACCCCTTTGAAGTCCTGGCCGACGAGGTCATTTCAATATGAACTGCACCTCAAAAGTTTTGTCTAACTTTTGGGGTGCAGTTCAAGGGCACACCCAATTTTGTCCTTATTGTCTAATTTCAGAGTAACGAGCGGTAGATATTTGCCACTTCGTCGTGTGTTACAGGTCGGGGATTCCCGGGAGTGCAAACGTCTTCGAGAGCCTGCTGCGTCAGAGCCGGGATGTTTTCTTCGGTAATACCCAGTTCAGTCAGTGTCGCGGGAATACCGACATTTTGCGATAATTGTTTTACGGCATTGCAGGCGGCTTGGGCGGCCTCGTCATCGTTCATTGATGATGTGTCAATGCCCATAGCTTCGGCAATGTGACGGTATTTGGTAGTACAATACGGCATATTGAACTCCATGACAGTGGGTAACAGCACAGCATTTGCGACACCATGAGGAATGTCGAATAATGCACCTAACGGATGTGCCATACCGTGAACCAGTCCCAGACCGACGTTGGAGAAAGCCATGCCTGCCACATATTGAGCGACGGCCATTCCGTTACGCCCTTCAGGATTCTTCGGGTCTGTAACAGCCATAGGAAGATAGCGGCTAATCATTCTGATAGCTTCAATCTCGAACATATCAGACAGTTCCCATGCGCCTTTTGTAATATAGCCTTCGATAGAATGGGTAAGGGCATCCATTCCTGTTGCCGCTGTCAGACCTTTTGGCAGTGAATACATCAGTTCTGCGTCGATTATGGCAACGGCGGGGATGTCGTTAGGATCGACACATACCATCTTCTTCTGCTTTTCTTCGTCAATTATTACATAGTTGATGGTTGTTTCGGCTGCGGTTCCTGCTGTTGTCGGCAATGCAATTATGGGTACGCTTTTGTTTTTGGTAGGCGCACACCCTTCAAGGGAGATTATATCGCTGAATTCGGGATTTGCCATAACTATGCCGATAGCTTTTGCAGTGTCAATCGACGAACCTCCACCGATGGCGACAAGTATATCTGCCTGAGCCCTTTTGAAAGCGTCGATACCGGCCTTTACATTGCTGACAGTGGGATTAGGCTTGACTTCACTGAAAATATCGTATGCGATACCGGCTTCATCAAGCACATCGGTAACCATCTTTGCCACGCCGAATTGTAGCAATCCCTTGTCAGTGACGACCAACACTTTTGACTTGCCGAGACCTCTGATGGCTCCGGGCAATTCTTTTCGGGCTCCCGGTCCGAAAAATGATGTTTCGTTGAGAATGAAACGATGAACCATAAGCAAATTATTTAGGGAGGTGGAATACATCGGTGATTTCCTGCATCTGGGCCGGAGTCATACCGTCGGGAATGAAGCCCATTGAGCGGGCGCACATATAGATATTGGCACTCTTATTGAGTACGTCAACCTGATCGAATGCCGACATAATATCCTCCTCTACAGCGAAGACGCCATGCTTTTCCCACATCACCACGTCGTAGTTATCGTCGATTGCCTTGATTGTGGCGTCCGCAAGTTCGTTGGAAGAGGGAAGCATATAGGGAACGATGCCGAGACCGCGCGGAGCGAAGGCTTTGGTTTCGGGAATCATGCTCCACAGCAGGTTGGTCAGCACATCCTTCTTGAGGAACTCCGGGTTGTGGCTCATGGCCACCAGTTCGATGGGATGTGTATGGAGCGAAGCCTTATAGGTCGAGCCTTTGCCGATTAGGTAATTATGTACGGCAAGATGCGACGGCAGTTCTGATGTAGGCGTTACAGGGTTGTCGGCTACAATCTCATAGTGGGCGCAGTCATCGGTGATACGGATAACGGATCCGTTCTCCATCGGACGGCGGGCAAGATCACGCATACGTTTCTGCGTGCCTTTGCAGAAGAACCAGCATCCTTTGAGGTTAGGCAATGTCAGTCCGATAGCAATCGGCTCACTTATTGCCGGAAGGGTTTTCATCGCGTCGTCGACATGCTCCGTGATATTGACGGTTATGTTGCCGCCGTTGCGTTCGGCCCAACCTTTCTGCCATAGATAGCCGGCCGTTTCGGCGACTTTTTCAACCTCGGCCGTCAGTGCCGGGCGGTTTTCCAATATAGATGTCATATTATTTGCGGTAGGAATGATGAAACGATTAAAACGATAAGGCCTGCGACAAGGACAGTTTTGGTCTTTGCGGTTGTTCCCTGCCACTCTTTCAGTATTATGCCCCATACGTTGGAGAATGTGACATTAAGCGACATGAGTATGCACCACGAGAATGTCAGCAGTGTAGCGGAACCTGCAAGGAAGCCTTTGCCCAGTGCCAAGCCGAAAAACTGGCTGTACCACAGCAGTCCTGCCAGGGCACAGAACAGGATATTGTTCAGGTAAAGCGAAGTCTTGCCGTAGTCTCCGAATGTCTTGTTTTTTCCATTCTGCCAGAGGCAATATACGACATTCGTAAAGAATCCGCCCAGTGTCACAAGGAAAGTCGCCGGCAGGGTGCGGTAGATTTCCGGCGTCTCTTCAAAGCACAGCGAAGATCCGAACCCGAGACCGATGCTGAAGCATGCACTCATAAGTCCGGCTATCAAGGCGACGGTTATACCTTTGCCGAAGTTGAATTCCTTGACAGTCTCTCCGGCTGTTTTTGCCCTCATGCTCCCGGCCACACCGATAATGGCAATGCCAATCAATGTAACAACCACACCGACAATTACCGGGCCGGTGAGTTCTCCCGGTTTCCCCATAAACAGGGGCGTAAGTATGGTGCCGAGTCCTGCACAGGTGCCGAGTGAGATTGACTGCCCGAGAGCTACGCCAAGATAGCGCATCGACAGCCCGAAAGTGAGACCACCGACGCCCCATAGCACACCGAAAAGAACCGCAAGGAGTGCGTCAGTCGGATTTTCGCTGTAAGCCTCCATTAAGGTATGGCCGGAAGGAACAGCTAACATTGCCCCCGACAACGGAAACACGAGCCATGCGAAAACACCCTGAACGAGCCAGAAGCTCTCCCAGCTCCAGTCGCGTACCTTCTTGATAGGCACATAAGAACTGGACTGGCAGAAACTTCCGGCTGCGATTATCAGTAGTCCGATAATTATTTCCATCAGCGTTTTGATGTTACATCCGCCTCATATTTCTCTACCTCCGCGATGAATGATTCACCCACAGGTACATTGTTCATAAGGCAGAACATATCATAGACGGCGTTCCACGGGAGGTTCTTACACTCTTCAAGAAGGGCGAGCCGCTGGAACTTCTTGTCGGCGAGTTCGTATGCGCGAAGGGTGCCGATCGGTTCGAGCAGGGCGCGGAGCATACATTTCTGGGCGGCACGGCTGCCGATGACGTAGGCGCCGATGCGGTTGAGGGTGCCGTCGAAGTAATCAAGTCCGTAATGTACACGGTTCAGCGCGCCGGCGCGTACTATCTCACTGAAGAGGTCCATCGTCGGGTCGTCCATGATGGTGACATGGTCGGAGTCCCAGCGTACAGGGCGCGATACGTGCAGCATCAGTTCCGGCACAAACAGGAGCATGGCGGAAACCTTGTCGGCGACACTCTCGGTTGGGTGAAAATGACCGGTATCGAGAGTTATTATCATGTCGCGCCTGGAGGCGTAGGCGGTGTAGAAGTCGTTGCTGCCGACTGTATAACTCTCCAGACCGATGCCGAACACCTTGCTCTCTACCGAATCCTTCATCCAGTCGTAGCGATGCTCGAAAACTTGGTCGAGTGAGTCCTTCAGCAGCTCACGGTACATATAGCGGTTCACGGTTATATCCTTGCTGCCGTCGTGTATCCATGTGTTCATGATGCATGGATCCTGCTGTGCTTCGCCTATGACATTGGAGATTTCGCGACAGCGCTTCGAATGTTCAATCCAGAAATCACGGATGGATTTGTCCGGATTTGAGAGACTGAGGTCTCCGCTCTTGGCGTGGGAGAAGGATGTGGAGTTGAAATCGAGCTTGATGTCGTTCTCTTTGCCCCACTGGATCCAACTTTCGAAATATTCGGGGGTCACTTCGTCGCGGTCGACGAACTTTCCCTGAAAGTCGCCGTAGATCTCGTGGAGATTGAGGCGGTGCTTGCCGGGTATGAGCGACATGGCATAGAGAATGTCGTCGCGGAGTTCCTTGATATTGCGGGCTTTGCCGGGATAGTTGCCGTTGACCTGTATGCCGCCGGTAAGTCCCCCTTCGCGAGCCTCGAAACCGGTTACATCGTCTGCCTGCCAGCAGTGCATAGAGAGGTGGAAGTCCTGCATCTGAGCGAGCACCTTGTCGGTATCGACTCCGATGGCCGAATAGCGGTCGCGGGCCAGATTGTATGCCTGCTTGATCTGTTCTTCTTTCATGGTTTATATTTTATTGTTTTAGTTGAATTGATTGCGATTTGTCTGATGTTTTGCAGATCCTCGTCCAATATCTGTACCAGGATGTTGCCTAACGCAGTGCTTTCCGCCGGGCCGGCGATCACCGGCAGACCGGTTGCCGTGGCCAGCATCTGCATCAGGCTTTCGTTGCGCGAGCCACCCCCAATCACATGAAGTCGTGTGATTTCCACGGGCGACAGCTCACGCAGCCGCTCCAGCTGCAGGGCCACACGCGCAGCGAGACTACGGTATGTCACGCGGATATAATCGGCAAGGGACTCCGGGGCCTCGATGCAATGCTCCACACAGTAACGCGCTATGGCTTTACGCATCGACTCCGGGTTGGCAAACGCCGCGTCATCGGGATTTATAATCGTGTCGCATTCCGACTCCTTCCACATCGCGGCCAGCTTGCCGACATCCTCGTTATCCATCCCGAATTCATGGCGCACCCTCTCGAATATCCATAAGCCGCAGATATTCTTCAGCAGGCGCGTGGTGCCGGCTATGCCCCCCTCGTTGGTGAAATTGTACCGGAACGCCCTCTCGCCGGAATTAGGCACCGGCGACTCCACGCCGAGCAGCGACCATGTGCCGCAGCTCAGATAGGCGAAATTCCTGTCGGGAGAAGGGATGCCAATCACAGCCGAGGCCGTGTCGTGTCCGGCTACCGCCTTCACCGGCACCTCCCGGTAATGGCCGATGGTAGTGCCGGGACGCACCATCAGGCCGAACTGTTCGCGTCTCAGCCCCAGGATTTTCAGAATGTCGCCGTCAAGCTCACCTGTGGCAAGGTTGAGCATCTGCGACGTGGACGCCACCGTGTACTCCGTCACGGCGTTACCTGTCAGCATATACGCCAAGGCGTCGGGAATCCACAGAATCCGGTCCGCCGCAGGGCGTATCTTGTCCAGCTGGAAGATGGTGTTGAAATCCATGAACTGTATGCCGGTGCGCCGGTACAGTTCCTCGGCGGGCATCTTGGCCGCAAATTCGGCCGCCGCTCCGGCGGTATGCGTGTCGCGATAGCAATAGGGCAACCCCGCAAGCGTTCCGTCGGCGTTGAAATACGCCACGTCGCAGCCCCACGAGTCGATGCCGATGGAGCTGAGCCGCAGACCCTCCGTTCCGAGTTTTTCAATAACCGTGTCGATGGCGCTTTTCGCCTCCTGGTATATCCGGGGTAGATTCCAGAAAAGATGTCCCGCGATGGGCAACATCGGATAATGGAACCGCGACACTTCCTCCATCTCCACGCGCGCGCCGTCGAAGCGCCCCAATATGGCCCGGCCGCTCGTCGCGCCCAAGTCTATCGCCAAATGATAACTTTCCTTCATGTCAACATTACGTTCCTATAGCACAATTCACGTATATGCCTGTGCTAATCCTTACTTCCTGACCAGTTTCATCGCGAAGCCGCCTCCGGGGGCAAGATGGATGTTTTTATTGGTCTTGTTGTTTATCGTCTCGCTACTGCGGCGATAGTCGGTGGCCAGGCGATGGGCGTTCACTCCGTCGCTGAATATCTCCGCCTCATAAGTTCCTTCGGGAAGAAAATCAAACGACATCTCTATGTCGCGCGGCGTCCAGTCGCTCAGGCCGCCGACGTACCAAACGTCGCCTTTCCGTCTTGCCGTCACTATGTATTCGCCCATGTCGCCCTGCAACACTTTCGTCTCGTCCCACGTCGTAGGAACACCGGCGATGAAGCGCGTACACTCCGGCTCACGGTCATAATTCGACGGGGAGTCGCACAACATGTTGAGCGGCGAGTCCAGCACCATGTAAAGGGCCAGCTGATGGCAGCGCGTACCCTGACTCACAGGCTCGGAGATGTTGACGTACTGACGCCCCCTGATGGAGTTGTGCATGGCGCCCTGCGTGTAATCCATCGGACCGGCTGCCTGACGTACGAATGGAATTGTGGCGTCGTAACGCACCAAGTCGAAATTATTATTGAACTTCACCTGCTCCAGGCCATGCACGCCCTCAATGTTCAGGACATTGGGCCATCGGCGGTTCATGCCGCCGGGCATGTGCGTGCCGTGAAGGTCCAGCACAAGATGATACTTTGCGGCGGTGGCGGCGGCACGTTCCTCGAAATCAGTCATCAGCTGGTCGTTGCGGTCCAGGAAATCAACCTTGAAACCCTTGATGCCCATCTCGGAATATCTGCGGCAAACCTCCTCCATATCTTTGGCGAACGGCAGATAACCGGCCCAGAGAATCAGCCCCACTCCCCGCTCCTTGCCATAGGCCACAAGCTCCGGCAAATCAATCTCCTTCACCACAGTGAAAAGGTCGCCGGATTCCTTGCTGCTCCATCCGTCGTCAAGAATTACATACTCTATTCCGTTGCGTGAGGCAAAATCGATATAAGCCTTGTAGGTGTCATTGTTCACACCCGTGACGAAGTCAGCGCCCTGCAGATTCCAGTCGTTCCACCAGTCCCAGGCCACCTTACCCGGCTTGATCCACGACGTGTCGGAGATTTTGCTCTCCCCTCCCAGCAGATAACCCAGCTGACTCTGTGCCAAGCCGGCGTCGTCCGGCGATACGACAGCCACGCGCCACGGCAGCGAACGCGGCCCGTCAATCCTGGCGGCATAGCCCTCACGTTCATCCACAAGCATCTGTGCGTTCAGATAGCCTCCCGGATGCATTTTCTTGGGACGGTTGGCAAAAACGCCCGTAAGGGTCAGCCCGTCGCCCCGGTTCAGGAACATGCCGGGATAGTCCGCGACATCGCTTTCAGTCAGCAGCACCTTCAGATTCTCCGCCGGCTCAACCACCAGCGGCAAGAACGCCAGCCGGCGGCTGTCAGTCTGCGACAGGGGCACCTCCGTGTATAAGTTCTCGAAGGAATTAAAGAACTGCGACTCGAAATCCTTGATGTTGTCCGTCCTCACATACGGCAAGGTTGTCTTCCCGTCCATCGGGAACGTATATTCCACATTCTCCGTAATTTCCTGCGGCTTATGGCCGGAATAGCTCCAGCGCCATGCCATGCCGTCGTCAAAGACACGGAACTCTATGCCCCAGCCATCCGACGCCTTGAGCGACAAGGCGTTGTACCGCTCGTTGACGCCCTTGCATCTATAGAACGGGGTCTCCACATACTTGTCCACCGAACTGCGACGCGGCGACTTGACCTTGTCGATCTCCTTGCCAGACATCAGCTGCAGGCCGGTCTTCCCGTCGAACGCCGTCGAACCGTCGCGGGCAACCTTGATGTTCAGCTTATCGTCAACCGTCACCGCGACCTTACCGTCTGGCGAGCTAACATTCCACTCGGCGGCACTTGCCGTGAATTGCGATTCTCCATTCCATATCGAAACGCCTCCGGCAAGGAGTGTCATCATAACCGCTGCCGCGCGCATACGCCCATATTTATTGTCTCTCTCCATTCTAAGTAGCTGATAAAAATTAATGATTATATGTAGCTGAAGAAACCGAAACATGAAAACTTGTTCTTTTCTGCTGTTTTCTTCCTGTCGCTCAGTCACTATGTGGTAATAGCTCCTTTGCTCCAGATCGAAAACATCTAAAAAATAACTTCGTTTTCATGTTCATTAATTTTTATCAGCTACTTATTAATTTGCAATTGTCACAGAAATCAGAACTCATTGACGCACTCCTTACCGTCAAGCCATGCTATCATATTGAGCACCAAAAGATTCCAGTTAGTAAATCCAAGATTCAGCACAGGCTCGCCAGAGAAGGGGTCATAATATTCGTGCAGATTACCGAACCGCTCGAAATCACGCCCCAACAGAACCACTGTCTTCTCCGCCAGCTCCCTGGCATCATCAAGATATCCATAATTCACCAATCCTCTCCACACAAACCAGTTGGCGCATATCCATATCGGGCCTTGCCAGCTCGACGGATTCCCGGAAGGGCGGACGTTGAACATCTTTTCCTGGGGCGACAGGGTATAGACGCCCCACGGCGAGTTGAACAGATCCTTGTTCCTGTAGTTTCGCGTCACCATTTCCTCGGCCTGCTCGGGGCTTGCCATCCCGGCCCACATCGGCAGGAATCCGCTCCATACGCTGAACCGCTGCAGCAGACAGTCATAATTCCTGGGCGAACCCTGGTGCAATGTAAATCCCGAGTGCGACGGTTTGGAAACCGGCAGCAGATTCAGGTCGCAGCTGTAATAAAAGCCGTCCCTCGGATCCCAGCAATGCCGGTCGATGCACGCCTTCAACTCGTCGGCATCCTTCTCGTAGGACTTCGCAGCATCCTCCATCTTCAATTGCCGGCATATATAGGCCATGGCCTGCAATTCCTTGTACATCATCACATTCAGGAATATTGAGGCGGAACTGTTACGCGGACGATAAAATGTGGACGGGTCGTTGTCCACACCAATCATGGTGTCGTCGTTCCAGAACATCAGACCGGTACTCTTATCCCGCTTATACTGCATGTAATGATTTATGAAGAATGACAACTTCAGCAAATCGTTACGGATCCACTCGGCATCGCCGCCGTTATTCCTGATGATAAACGCCACATGCTGGGCCAGACAAGGCTTATGAATGTTCTGTTCATAGATGTTGCCGGCCTGCAGCAACTCCTGCCGCGAAGGGTGGTTCGGCGTAATGGTGATCGGAACAAATCCCTCCGAGCCGCAATAGTCCAGCCAGTTGGAGATGCACCCCTTCTCATGCTCCATACAGACCTGCTTCTCCTGTTCGCTGCCGCTGTCAAGCAATATCTGACGCAACGCGATATCCGACAACCAGGAATCCCAATCCCACAGACTTTCAAGATATGACTCGCTGCCCGGCACTATGAAGGGATACTTCAGCCGGCCACGCGGCTCGCGGTACATCTGATTCTTGACTTTCTGTATGTTCTCCCGGCAAATCTGCTTATATTTCTCGACATCCTTTTCGCCATACGCACGTCGGGTGGCCGCCTTGTTCTTCCGGTCAAGGAAAGCCGAATACACTCCCGCCGTCCATCCCATGAAATCGCCCGGCATCTTATATTCGTCGGTCACGTTTACCGACCCTTCCTCAGCATTGTATTTCTCCCAAAGCTGGCCGGTCTCGTCATAAATTTTCTCTATGGAGCGCATGTATTTATCGGCAAGTCTGTCGGCATCAGCCGTATATCCATATCGGTCGAGCGCCTGCACCGCCGTGAGCGCGCACGCGCTCCATCCGTTAGGGGCATCCCATTGATAAGGCAAATCCCTCGGTCCCGGCTCACAGGGGAAAAGTCCGTTTGCGGACTCCAGCCTTCCGAGGTTTTCGGCCATCACCTTGGCCTGTGCCTCATCGGCCATCCCCACCCACATTGGCATAAAGGAGGCCGCGCTGAATATCGGCGACAGATGACGGTTCACGTAATCATAGTCGCGAAGCACCCCCTGCTTGTCCCGCATGAGTTTGTTCATGAGATTCTTGCGTTTTACGGCTCGCTCGTTCCATTTTCCGGCGGCAACGGTATTGCCATCCATCCGGTTATATTCTTCCATCAGGGACTCGTACAGATAGAGCAACGAATTCAGATCAACCGGGTTATAGTCCATGCAACGACGTTCAAAACGGGCGTTGAAATCCCATCCCGACTCGGCCTCGGCCAGCAGATGTCCGCTCATCTCAAGCCGCTGAGCCTCGGAATATGGTCCCGAAGGATCCACACCCACCCTGGGCGCGACATCGCGGAAGAATGTCAGCATATATCCCTTGTCGGCATTATGTCCATACCGGTTAAGGCCGTTAGGCGCCACACGTTCATTCATCCAGAACTGATACTCGCGCTCAATCACGGGCATCATCTTCCTTACGAAGGCCGTGTCGCCGGTGGCTCGGAAATAATCGTTCACCATGGGGGCGAAATAGGGAGGCTGCGAACGCTGCGCCATGTCGACGCGACTTGCGTTGGGCATGAATCCAAGCCGCCGAATCATCGCCGCTATACACTCGATATTGTTGCGCGCCTGTTCAAGGTTGTTGTCGGCAATCAGTCCGGCATTGGTAAAATATGTATCCCAGTAGAACAGATCCTGGAATATGCCTTGCACACACGGCACGCTGTATGGCTTTGGCAATGCGAAATGCCCGAGGGTGTCTCGCTCCGCCACCCGCACGGATTGGGGCATGGTCCGCAAAATGAAGTCATGCACCGTTCCCGTGCCGGATGCGCCGGCAACGGTAGCCGTCAGCAGCATGAATATCGAAACTGTCGTTGCTTTCATATTCTATCTGATTATTTACCGTTAAGACAGTTGACTATGCGCCTGTTGATTCGGCGAATCCTCGGTTCGTCAAACTTCACCACCTTGCGGTCGTAAGTCATCAGGCCGTTGATTTCGTTCTCCACATCGGTGGTCTGCGTATAGACTCCGGCAGTGATGCCCTGCGGCACGAGCCTCAGCAGGTTCTCCGCCTGCACCTCGTACTCATCGCAAAGCGCATCTGCATCCGGGAAACCGGCATATTGAAAAACATCGCCATTGTTCCAGCGGTGTCCCGGCACCACCAGACCGAGACCTCCATACTCACCCACCACATTGGCACGTTCCGGGTCACGCGCAAACATCGCCGGATCCGGATAATGATGCCAGTCAAGGATATCGCCTGTGGGGAAATTATTGCCGCCGCTCGCCGGATTGACAAGCCTTGTCGGGTCATAAGCCTTTGTCCATTCGGCGGTTTTGACCGTGTCGAACTGCCCCCATGCCTCGTTGAACGGGACATAGACGCCAACCGACGGCGAGTTGTACACAAAATCTATTATCTCGGCCCATTCCTTGTAATAATTCTGCTTCTCCCAGTCGGAATATTCCATTTCCGGGCCTATCTTATATCGCGGCATATCCCAGACACCGGCCGGCGGATACCCGTCGATGCTCGGCATGTCCTGCCATACTATCAGTCCCAGGCTGTCGCAATGCGCGTACCATCTGGCCGGCTCGACCTTGATATGCTTGCGCACCATATTGAATCCCAAATCCTTGGTCTTCTCAAGATCATAACGGAGAGCCTCGTCGGAAGGGGCCGTATATAATCCGTCAGGCCACCATCCCTGATCCAGCGGACCGAAATGAAACAGAGGTTTGTCGTTAAGCATCAACCGCACGTTCCCGTTATCGCACTGACCTATGGAGAACTTGCGGAACGCCGTATATGAGTCCACCTTGTCGACCGTCTTGCCGTTCGACAGCAACCTGACCTCCAACGGATAAAGCTGCGGGGTGTCGGGCGACCAAAGCACAGCATCCCGGGGCATCGGAAGCTCGAACGGCATGTTGGCGTAACCCTTGGCCGAAATCCTGTGTCCGTTTCCATCGGCCAGCGTGGCCTCGACCAACGCATCCGGGGCATCGGAGGCGATGGCCTCCACCGTCAGGATTCTCCGGTCGATGTCCGGTGTGAGCTTGAGTCTTGCGATATGCGCCGCCGACACCGGCTCCAGCCATACCGTCTGCCATATGCCGCTCTGATTGGTGTACCATATCGTCTCGGCCACATCGTGCTGCTTGCCTATGGGATGCTTCACCGTCTGTCCCGGGTCCCAAGCCTTCACAGTCAGCGTGTTGTCGCCATTATTAAGAGCCGGGGTGATGTCGAGCGAGAAGGGTGTGTAGCCACCGGTATGCGTTCCGGCCTTGACGCCGTTGACCCATACCTCCGTCTTCCAGTCGACGGCTCCGAAATTCAGCATCACCCTTTTCCCCTTCCAGTCGCGGGGAATACGGAACGAGCGGCGGTACCAGATAGCATCGTCGGCGGTGACGTCGCGTCCCACTCCCGAAAGCGCCGACTGCGGCGCAAACGGCACCAGGATCTCGCCGTCGAACTTCTTCGGCTCCGCATTGTTCCTGGGAGCGATTGCATACTCCCACAGGCCGTTAAGATTCTGCCACTCGCCGCGCTTCATCTGCGGCCGCGGATACTCCTGATGCACTGCGGCGGGATTCAGGTTCTCGCCCCACGTGGTGAGCATCCGGTCACCGACCGGTTTCCACGCCAGCATGTCTGCTGCGATACCGAGCGAAATCAGTAAGATGATATGTCGTTTCATGATATTAGTCAAGGAAGTTTTAATTCTACATGATGCGAGCCGGCCTTGTATTTAACAGGCGCCGAAGAACCGGGAAGCGTTACGTCGGCCGTACAACCCTGAGGTACCGTGAAATCCCAATTCCACAGGTCGCCGTCATATTTCCACGCGCTCTTCACCACGCCGTGAGCCGTGGGATATTCGGCGGTCACGAAACCAATCCGGCGGTCCGGCACCGGTTTCATCACGATATTGCGGAATCCTGGTTGCTTCGTGTCGGCGCTGATACCGGCCATCGTTTTCCACATCCAGCCGCACACCGCGCCGTAGGCATAATGATTGAAACTGTTCATGGCCTGCGGCCCCATACCATTCTCTTTGGTATACGAATTCCATCGCTCCCACATGGTGGTTGCGCCGTTGTCGATGGAATAGAACCAGCTGGGATGATTATGCTGCAGCAGCAGCTCGTAGGCGATATCGGCCATGCCGTTGTCAGTAAGCGTAGACATAAGGATGGACGTCCCGAGGAAGCCGGTCTGCAAAGTGTTGCCGTGCTCGGCGAAGTTGTTGCGCAGCCTCTCAATCATATTCTCCCTGGCCTTACCCTCCACAAGTCCGTTATACAGAGCGAACAGAGCCGGAGTCTGCATGGTGTTGAGCACCGGAGTGATGAACCGGCCGTTCTCGTCGATGAAATTGTCGGCTATGCGACGTCGTGCCCGCTGTTCCATCTCCTCGTACTTGGCGGCGTCGCGACCCGTGGCACGTGCCATGTCGGCCATCATACGCGAATCCATCACCCAATAGCATGCGCACAGATAGTTCCAGTAATCAATCGCCTCAGGCAACACATACCTGTTGCCATTGCAGTCTATGCCGGTGTGCTTGAAGCTGAAGCTCTCCAGAGGCTCGTAGCTAAGCCAGTCGCCCCATTCATAATTGGCGTTCTCCGGTGCCAGACGGCAGTGGTCGTATTCGTTTGCCGCGATATGGTCCATGTATTTCTCCATCGACGCCCAGTGCTCGTCGACGATGCTTTTGTCATCGAACTGTTTCCATACCACCCAGGGCACGATTATACCGGCGTCGGACCATCCCAGGCGCATGATCTCGTCGCTGCCGTACTGTGCCTCGGGGGCCACGCCGGCATACGCGCCGCTGGCTCGCTGCGTGTCGCGCACGTCGCGAAGCCATTTGTGGAAGAAGCGCGACGTGTTGGCGAAGTATGTCCCGGTCTCGGCGAACACCTGCGTATCGGCCATCCAGCCGAGCCGCTCATCACGCTGCGGACAGTCGGTGGGTACCGACAGATAATTCGACAGCATACCCCAATATGAGTTGGAAATAAGCCGGTTCACCATCTCGTGACCGGTGGTAATCTTACCGGTTTCATGACCTTGCGCAATAGATGAAACGGGCACCGATTCAAGTGCGCTTATCTCCACATCACCGTCGGCAGTGACCGACACGTAGCGGTAGCCGTAGAATGTACATTCCGGCATATAGACCACAGGCTTGGAATCGGCGAAGGTGTATCTCATTCGGATACCGAGTTGGCGTTCGCGCAGGTTGGACCTGTGCACGCTTCCTTCGGGACCGTCCATGCCTCGGGACAGTGCGCCGTTGCCATCGTTCAGTATCTCGCCGGGAAGGCACTCCAGCGTCACTCCCTTCGAGGCCTTGAAGTCGAACAACGGCACGGCAGCGGCATTCTGACCGAAATCCACCACTAGCGTCTCTCCCTTGCGCAGCTTCATCTTCTTGCCCGGCGCATAGCGGCGTAGCACCTTCACCGACCCGTGATGCAGGGAATCGGCACCGGCGATACCTTTCCACACGTATGCCTCCTTCGGCTGCATGACAAGGTCTCGGCGATAATAAACCTCGGCGCCATCCGTGGGGAGAATCACGCCTTGGAATTCGGTGTTGATTTCAGGTGTGCCGAGGGCCGTCACATTCGTTGGCATCGGCACTCGGGCATCGTAATCCTCGCCGTCAAAGATGGCGGCATGTCTCACCGGGCCCCCTACCCCGGTCTTCCAGCCCGAGGTGCCGGTGCCGAAGTATTCCTTCGTGCCGTCGTCGTAGACAAGTTCAAGCACTCCGCGGAACGCCGGCTTCTTGCCCCGCATTCCCACCGCACCGGCGGGCGACACTATCTTGTCGGCCCACCACCCGGGAGTGACCTGCGCGGCGAGGTGATTCTCCGCTCCGGCTGCCTTGTCCAGCACGACTGTCAGGTCGTATGTGAACGATCGTTTCGTTTTCTGCCAATGCGTAAAGCCCGGCTTCAAGGCTTCGGTACCGACGGGCACTCCGTTCACGAACAGATGATACACGCCGAGTCCCGATGTCATCCATTTGGCCGACACCACTTTCCGCGTGTTCCTGACATCGGAAAGAAACCAGCTCGCGCCATCCGCGGCGCGTTCATGGATGCCCTCTATGCGGTCCGTAACCACGGCGGCGTCCGGAGCAGAAATCCATTCTGATTTCTGCCACAGGCTGTCGTCCAATGGCTCTGTGAGAAAACCGGCGGACTTCCCCGGACCGGTGAATCCGCATAATGTCATAACGGCCAGCGGCGCCATGGCCACCATTAATTTCAGTTTCATATGCTACAAATGCTACAAACAATTAAAATTCAAGTTATTTCACAGGTTTGATGGAGATTGCAAACCCTCCTCCGGGCGCTATCGACATCTTAAGCGATGTCTTGGAATTCACCTTCCTTCTGGTGATTCGGTATGCCTGCGGATTGGTGAGATAGTGCGCGTCCGGGGCATCGGCGTAAATCGTTGCCTCATAAGTGCGGCCCGGATCAAGGAAATCGAGTTTGACATCGGTTTTTCTCCCCTCATAACCGGTGATTCCACCCACGTACCATTCTTCCTTGCCCTTGGCCTTGCGGGCCGCCGTGATGTAACGCGCTGGTTCAGCCTCGAGATATATGCTCTTGTCCCAGTCAACCGCCACATCCTTTATGAACTGAAACGCATCCATGTATCGGTCGTAGACCTCGGGGACGTCAGCCGCCATCTGCAAGGGGCTGTACATGGTGACATAAAGCGCCAGCTGACGGCAGATGGTGGTGTTGACGTGGCTATGGTTGTTTGGATTGTTCTTGCTAAGGTCGTTCTCGAAGATGCCCGGCGTGTAATCCATCGGGCCGCCCTGCAGCCGGGTGAAGGGGAGCACGCAGGTATGCGTCGGCGTGTTGCCGCCAAAGGCCTCGAATTCCGTGCCACGCGCACTCTCGTTGCCTATCATATTGGGATAGGTGCGGCACAGGCCGGTGGGTCGTACCGCCTCATGGGCATTGACCATAATCTTATGTTTGGCTGCTTCAGTCACGGCATACAGATAGTGGTTGTTCATCCACTGTCCGAAATGATGTTCCCCGGCGGGTATGATGTTGGCCACATATCCGCTCTTCACGGCATTGTAGCCATATTTGTCCATAAGATCGTAAGCGGCCTGCATGTGCCGCTCGTAATTGCGCACCGAGGAGGACGTCTCGTGATGCATCATCAGGCGCACACCCTTGGACCGGGCGTAATCGCTGAGCATTGCGATATCGAAATCGGGATAGGGAGTCACGAAATCGAACATATAGTCCTTCTTTACGCCGGTGCAGTCCTCCCAGCCGATGTTCCAGCCCTCCACCAGCACCTGGTCGAAGCCATGTTCGGCTGCGAAGTCGATGTACCGCATCACATTCGCATTGTTGGCGGGATGCAGTCCGTTGGGTTTTACCTTGGTGTAGTCGGTACGGTCCAGGTCCACCGACGGGACGTCGAACGTATAGGCCCACGGCTTGCCGTGACCTATCATTTCCCACCATACGCCCACATACTTCACCGGTTGTATCCACGATGTGTCGGCGTACTTGCATGGTTCGTTAAGATTAAGGATAAGATTTGAGGCCAGCATGTCGCGGGCATCGTCGCTGACCATCACGGTGCGCCACGGGGACTTGCATGGTGTCTGCAGATATCCTTTGTTCCCGTCGGCATCGGGCGTGAGCCATGACGTGAACACAAAGTTATTGTCGTCGAGATTAAGGTGCATGCACGAATAGTTGACCAATGCGGCTTCGTGCAGATTTATATAGATGCCGTCGTCCGTCTTCATCTGCAGGGATGTCTGTACCCCCGTGGGCGAGAAGGGATGCTTCTGATTAAGATTCACTGCCACGGCCTTGGGGTAGATCTCCCTGATTTGAGACAGGCGGCTTTCATTATATTCATATTCCTGTGTGTCGTAGTCGCCCGGTATCCACCAGGCCGTCAGGTCGCCGGGCATGGCGAACTCCGTGCGTTCATCCTTCAATATGAAGAAATTGAACGGCTCTTCCTGCGGAAACTCGTATCGGAACCCCACCCCGTCGTCGTACACGCGGAAACGGACGTCCATCCTCCGTCCGGTTTTATCCTGACGGAGCTTTGCCACGAATTCATTGTAATTGTTGCAAATGTCACTGTTTTCTCCCCACACCGGATGCCACGTCTCGCTGAACGAACAGGAATCCACGCCTATCACGCTGAACCCATCCGTAAGGTCGTCGGTTGCCGCAAGCTGAAAACCCATCCGGGACGGGAGAATAACCTTGCTTCCCTTATAATCGACGGAATACGTGGGCACTCCGTTCTCCAAATTAAACGAGGCAACCACCGCGCCGTTGGGCGACGCCGTCCGGTATGCGTATGCCGACGTGGCGAGCATGGGCAACGCCAATAATATTCCTAATCCTGTCTTTGTCATTTTAGTGTGAATTTTTCATTCGTTGCGATTCGCTGTCCTGTCATCCAATCCGGTTGCCCGAATGGATGAAAAGAAGTCGGCCGGTCATTGCCCTGAATTCCCGGCCGACATTCTATACTTACCTATTCAATTATCTGAGTTATCTACGCTTTACTCCGCAGGGGTGTAATATCCCACGGCATATACGATATTGCGGTTGTAGTCAACACGTATGGTGTAGGTACCGGCCTTGAATTCCGAACCGGGCAAAAAGTCTCCATACTCATTCTTGGTGAACATGTTCGACGGCTGCGGAGTCAGTATATCGGTAGATGCCTGCTGATTCCAGTCGCGAGCCTTGTAGAACTTGGCGCAGAAATTGGCGGGGAAATAAACAGTCGTTTCATAAACACCATCCTCCACTTTCTTCATCTGAAGGCATGTGTTATATGAGAAGTCCCATCCAGTGGATGTAACTACAGGAGCAGCGCCAGGATGACCCCAGCAATTGCCATTAAGCCATACTGCTGTGCCGTCTGTTGCATTCATATCGTACGATATAGTATAGATTACTCCGTATATAGTATCGTAATACATATCGTATTTGCCCGTGGGGCCGGTGAACTTGGCGCTGTTGTCATCAATCACCTCCCAGAAATCGGGCTGCAGAACTTGTGCCAGATTGCGGAAATTCCTGAACGTCACGATCTGATCTTTCGCAAGATTATCAATGATGGTATGATAGACCGCACCCTCGTCGGCCATTCCTACTTCGTTGACGAAATAACTTGGACGCGGTTTCTCCGGAACTTCCAGTTTCTCGGCCGCTATAGTCAACGCACTCAGGTCGACAGTAATCATATATACTCCGGGAGTGAAGTTGGTGCCGGGAATGAAATCGCCCCATGTAGCATCTACTCCCAAAATCTCGGGGGTCGTAGACGTGATGCCGTCCTTGCCACTATACTGGTTCGCATCCATCAGGTGATTGCATCCGAACTTGAAAGTGAAGCCGTTGGCCAGATACATGGCGCACTGCCATTTGTCACCCTCAACGTTGTTAAGGTTCATCATACCTTTCATTTCAAGATTATGCCATTCAGGTGCAGTGACATAACCGGCTCCGGGATGGCCCCAGTTTTTACCGCCTACATATAGCATGTCGGGATATGCAACCCATCCGTGGAGCTCTGTGAAGAGCAATCCTTGTCCATTGTCCCATATCAGGTCGTAGGAACCATCTTTGCCCTTGAACGTGGCCTCCGTGTTGGAAGTAACGTCCCAGAAATGAGACTGCAATGCACTTGTAAGGTCCGGCACGCCCTGGAAAGTCACTGTCTGCCCATTGGTTAATTCTACAACCACACCGTCGTACTGGAATTCATATCCCCAAAATGGTCCGACAGCCTGTCCGTTGATAGAAATACCTGTAGGGGCATGATATTTGGATATGCTACCGACCAGATTCTCAATATCGAAGACCAAACCATAGTTGCCGGTATAGCCGTTGAATACAGCGTACTCCCCGTCAGCGGAAGGCGTGAAGAAGTTGCGCAGGTTCTTGTTCAAGACTTCACCGGCACGGCCGATGCCGTCGAAATATACCTTCTCCCCATTGGTAAGCGTCACTGCCGCACCGTAATTTTGTGAATCCTGCTCATTCTTCAGCTCCACACCGTTTACTCTCGGGGCTGCGTCGGAATGGCGGTATTCTGCCTCTGTGGACGTTCCCAAATCCAATGCGTTACCATTGACGGCCACCTTGTTGACACCCTCCGTCACATCGGCTGTGGCATCGAAATTCATCGTCTCTCCGGGATACAGAGTGACGGTTTTATCTCCGACGGTGATTTTCAGCTGCGGAACGGTAGCGAACACCGTCAGGGCGCCTGCTACGGCTGCCCCTAATATCAATGTGTGTTTCTTAGTCATTTCAGTGAAATTTTAATTGTTGTCTTATTCACATTAACGATGTAGATACCGGCCTGTAAATCCTCCAGGCTCAGGACTGCGTCACCGGATGCGTCGAGCGTTCTGACAATACGGCCATCAACGGTGTAAACCGCGATGTGGCTGCCGGCAGGAAGATTATTAAAATACACTGTTCTTCCGGCAACAACGGGCTTGTTCTTGCTCTCAAAACTATTCACAACGCTTGATAAATCATTGCGAAAACGTACTCCCTTGATTTTTGCGGCTTCAACCGTATAGGAGTTTGTGCCAGCGTTGAAGATGACATTTTCACCTTGGATTTCACCCTTGACGGTCTTCGACAGGGGAATTGCCACGACTGTCTCATCCGACAATGTGAATGTCAGGTTCTTGTACACTTCGGCATGCAGACCGAACAGTGTAACGGCAGCCGCGAGCAACATAATCGTTCGTAATGGAGTTTTCATTGTTTTTTGATTTTTTGTTTTTATGCCTTCTAAGAAAGCGGTTTTTATGATGTCATCCCGCCGGGACACCGCTGGGCCGACGCCCCGGCGAAACGACAATATCAACTCTCGTAATTCATATCATATTGACAGTACCCGTCCGGTCACTCCTTGGGCGTGTAGTGCCCCACGGCGTAGACTATATTACGATTGTAATCAACACGTACGGTATAGGTTCCTGCCTTGAAATCCGGACCGGCCACAAGGTCGCCGGTGGCACGCGGTCCCGTCACCGGATCATTATATACTCCGGCGGCAAACATGCTTTCGGGCAGCGGGGTGACAACCGTGGTGGATGCCTCTTCGTTCCAATCGCGCGCCTTGAAGAACTTGATGCAGAAATCGGCCGGGAGATAAAGGGTGACTTCGAACACGCCCTTTTCCACCTTGCGCATCTGCATGCAGTTGTTGGGTGCAGAAAGATCCCATCCGGTAGCAGTGATACGAGGCGCACTTCCGGGATGTCCCCAGTTGACGCCGGCAACCCATGCGGCATTGCCTTTCTGCACGCTCATCACAGTACACATCGTATAGACCACCATGTAATTCGGGTCAAGGTAAATGTCATAGATGCCTGTCTCGCCCTTGAATATAGCCTTGCCTCCCATATCATCCACGATTTCCCAGAAGTCAGGCTGCAGCGCACTCTCGATACCTCCGAAATTGCCGAAGGTAACCTCGTCGCCCTTCTGCAAGCGGATGGAATAATACTGGTACGATCCGTTGGAAGTCATCGCCTCGCCGTTGACATAGAATGTCTCCGGCTCTATAATCATGTTAGTACCTACCTCCAGCGTATTGTCGTTAAGATCCACTGTAAGGTTGAACACACCCGGTTGGAAACCCGACCCGGGGATGAAGTCGCCATAATTGTTACCGCCGATAATCTCCGGCTGGAGAATCGAGAGGTCAACGGACTGGATCTCATACTCGCGCATTCCCATCAGATGATCCTTGCAGAACTTGAACGCGAATCCCGAGGCAAGATACACCGATCCTTCGAAGACACCGGGCGAGACACGGCGCAGGCTCATCATGTCGGTGGGCCGTTCCCAGCTCCATCCGTGAGTGGTGATCTTATAGGCGCCCTGATGGCCCCAGCCGGTGCCGCAGAGGAACAACTCATCGGGGAACGCCTTCTCCAGCGGCTCCGTGAAGAGACAGGAACTCTCGTTGTCCCAGATTATGTCGTATGTCCCGTCAAAGCCGAGGAACTTGGCCTCCGTCTCAGACAGCACTTCCCAGTAATGCGACTGCAGCACCGTGCGGAGCTTGCTGAGGCCGGAGAAAGTCACTGTCTGCCCCTGCGTCAGATCCATTTCGATTCCCTTGTATGTCTCGTAGAACATCTGATCAAGACTCGCACCATTTATCGCGACATTGGCCGGAGCAGGCCACTCAGGCCAGACATCCACCTTGTCGATACTTTTCTGACATGAGCACATCGTGCCCAAAGCCAGGAAAATCGTGACTAATTTATATATGCGTTTCATATCTGTTTAGTTTTTATAAGTGGAGGTAATGGCCTGATATTCCGCTTCCGAAACGCGCACCACGCATCCATGGCGTGCCTTGGGGCCTTCAAACGGCTCCATAGCCCAGTCAGTGCTTTCGATTGAATTGGAGGTGTAAAGCTCGTAGTAGTAGGGATAGCGTTCGCAATAGATCCAGAACTTCGCATCATCGGCGCTCATCACCAGTGTGGGAGCCTCGCGCAGCGGAGGAGTCAGCGCCGGACCCGGGTTCTCGTACGGACCGAGTGCTCCACCCGTGGAGCGGGCTATACGAACGGTCTTGGCGGTCTCCGGATACTCGTCGTCCCAACGCTCGTCCTTAAGGATGGCATAATAGACGCCGTCGATCTTACGTATAATCACGTCGATGGTCGCAAGGTTCTCGTCGTAGCCTGTGAACTTGAAGAGGAACTTCGGGGCGGTAAAAGTCTTGAAATCCTTAGTCTCGATATAGAACGTACGTTTCGACGCCCATTCCTCGCGCGTCTCGCCGTTGCCCATGTTGCCGGCGTGCCAGGTAATGATATAGTTGTCCTGATCCTTATCATAGAACAGTTTGGGCGCTCCGAACCAGTCCTCTTCGTTCTCATATCCATAAAGAGGTTTGATCTTATTGAAGATGCTCTTGGAAAGCTTCGTTCCTTTCCAGCTCACCAGATCCTCGGAACGCCACAGCATGGGAATGCCGGTGCCGCGCTTCACTCCAATCATATAGTAGGCATCGCGGCCCTTCATGATATCCGGGTGTCCGGCATAGGCGGGCAGCACAGAGTTGCCGTTGTTCAGTGTTTCCCAATGGTAACCGTCACGCGACACGCTGTAGAACAACGATCCGTAGTTCTCATTCGTCATGTGGGCGAACAGGTAACCACCCTCCTTGCACTCGGGATGCTTGACCGGCGACCAGTCGCCCCCGTTATCGGAACAGGCGCTGAACATCGTCGTGACCATCAACCCGAGAATTATATTTTTTAATGTTTTCATTTTAGGTAGCTCTTTGTTTCTGTGTTTGTATTCGCGAATAGCGGCAACGAAAATCAAATGCCGCCTTCGACGCTGCTGCGGTCCTCGTTCCATCCGTCACGCTGGAAAGTCTGCTCCAGCACCACGCCGTTCTCCTCGCACGCGCGCACTGCGTAGTCCGGCAACGGCATATACTGATGCGTCGGAATGGTCTTCTTGACCTCGTAGACCTTGCGCGCATACTTGTTGTGGCGGATCAGGTCGATCTTGCGGCAGCCCTCGTAATAGAGTTCGTGGCCTCGCTCGGTCAGAATGGCGTCGAGGAAAGCTTCCTTGCCCGATGTCTGCGCCGCGGTCAGGTCGCCGAGTCCGGCACGCCGGCGCACCTGGTTGACGGCGTCGATTGCCTCTGTGGTGACGTTGCCGCTCTCACGGACGGTAAGCTCGGCGAACTGCAGCAGCGCGTCGGACCAACGGGCTATGGTCATGTCGGAACCCTGGTAGGACGACTCGGTCTCGATGGGATATTTCAGGCTGATGTAGCCGTCCCAGCGTGTGCCGAGGTCGGCGCCGGTGATATGCTTGCCGTCGGTGGTCCAGTAATCGGTGACGATACACTCCTTGCGCTTGTCGTTAGCCTCGAAGCTGTCATAGAAATCCTTGGCTACGTTGTAGAAGGCGTTATAACCGCCGCCCTGGGGCCAGAGCGCCGTGGGATTGCCGTCCGGATCATAGGCCGAAGCCTCCGACGGCACTACCAGACGCGAGTACATGTTGATGTTGCCGTGCTTCTCGTTACCATTGGCGCCCGCGTCGCAGCTGACGGCCATGATGATTTCGCTGTTCCACTCGTTGGCGACCTTGAACAGTTCCTTGTAAGGATTGTCGCCCTGGGTGAAAAGCGAGTACTTGCCTTTCAGCTCGCTGAACATCTCGAGACCTTTCTTATAATACCCCGCCATGTGGCCGCCCTCGTTGAGGCAGTGGCGCATCAGGCAGAAACGTCCGTAGTCACGGGTGTAGCGTCCGCGCTCCGTCTGCGTCTCGGGGGCGTTTTGTGCCGCGAAGAGCAGGTCGTCGTAAATATACGTACACATCTGATCGAGCGTGGGACGCACCGTGGTGCGCTGTGCCTCGTCGTCGAACACCTTCTCGTAATCCACAATCACGGGCACCGGTCCGTACATGTGCATCAGATAATACATCATCATGCCGCGGCACAGACGGGCCTCGCCGAGAAGACCGTCGCGGGTCTTGGCCGGAAGAACATTCTCCGGAGCCACCTCAAGAGTATGGATAATCTCGGTGAATCGCGTCACCTCGGCCGTCTGCGGGAAGTGGTTGGGGCTCTCCTGGTCGTTGGGCCATCCGCGGTAATAGTAGCGGCACTGATTGAAGTTGGCCTGCGTGAGATGCAGCCATTCGCCACCGGCCTTGGTAGCCGTGGGGGCCATGATGTCCGACGTGCTGTCGAAGAAGCGCACGTCGCCTCCGGCGCCGATATAGAAACTGTACTGTCCCGTCTCGTTGAAGGAGTAAGCGAAATTACCGGCGAACGGCACGTAACAGGTCATCATGTATGAAACATAATCTTCGGCGGTGTTGGGGAACTCCCCCTCCTGCAGGCTTCCATAGATCTTGGCGTCAAAATTGTTCTCGCAGCCGCCCAGCAGCAACGCGACCGACGCCAAAATGGGAATATATATTCTCTTTTTCATGTTGTTCCGGAATTAGAATGTGATTTTTACACCGATGGTGTAGGCCCGCAACTGAGGATAGTGGGCGTTCGTAAGATTGCCGAAGTTGGTGGGCACCTCAGGGTCGTTGTCGGAATATCTCGTGATGGTGAACGGATTCATGATGTCGGCGTAGAGACGGATGTTCTTCACGTAGCCGTGCAGGAACTTCCATTTCAGGGCGTCGAAGGTATATCCCAGCGTGATGTTGCGCACGCGCAGGAAGCTTGCCTCCTCGAACATCACCTTGTATCCGACGTTGCCGGGCAGCGTGACATTCCTGTTGGCTATGCCGGGAAGGTCGCCGTTGGGGTTGGTCTGAGAGTTCCATGTTCGGTAGATCTGGTCGTTCTTGTTGGAGGCGAGCGTGTTGATCATATCGCCCGGCGAGCTGTCAACCGCCATCGCGACGTTGTTTTTCTCCACGCCAAGCTGTCCGTACATGTAGATGTCCAGATCCCAGTTCTTCCATACGAAAGAGTTGCCGAAACCGTAATACACCTTAGGAAGCATATCCTTCATGTAGATATCGCTCTCGTCGATCTTTCCATCCTTGTTCTTGTCGACGATGATGGGGAAACCGGGTTTCTGAGCCTCTTCGGAAAGTGTGGTCTGCGACTTGGGCATGTTGCTGCGGTCCATGTTGATCAGGCCGTCGGTGTCGTAGTAATACATCGCACTGATAGGCTCGTTCTTGCGTTTCTGATAAGGCTTGAAATCCGTGTTAGGCATGTGCTCCACCCAATTCTGCCTCAGATGGGACAGCGACAGGCTGGTGGTCCATGTGAAGTTAGGCAATTTGATGTTCACTGAATTCAGAGTGACCTCCACACCGGTGCGCTTGAAATGTCCGCCGTTCACCGGGGCGGTGTTGAAGATGCTCAGCATCGAGGCGGGAACCCATCCCAACAAATCGGTCACATCGTTGCGGAACACATCGACACTACCCCACAGGCGGTTGTTCAGCACGTAGAAGTCGAGTCCGATGTTCTTCATCTCGGTCTTCTCCCATGTGATGTGGGGATAGTAACCGCTGCGGATCAGGTAAGGCACATAGGAAGTGGTGCCGTCGTTGAACTTCACGTCCTCGCGGCTCACACCGATGGTGGCGTAGAGCGTCGAACCGAGGTTGTCGTTACCGGTCTTGCCATAACTGGCGCGGAGCTTCAGAAGGTTCAGCCATTTCACATCGCGGAGCCAGGGCTCGCTGGAAAGTTTCCATGCCAGCGACACGGAGGGGAACCATGCATATTTCTTACCCTTGAAGAACTTATCCGTACCGTCACGACGCAGAGTCAGAGCCAGAATGTAGCGGTCCAGCAGCGACACGTTGGCACGCGCGAACTGCGAGCGCTTCTCGTTCATAGCCTTATCCGATGCGGGATTAAAAGGTCCGTCGGCCGACCCCAGGTTGGCGTCGTTGATGATATCCTTGGCGTTCACATAGTTCTCAGTCAGGCTGTTGGTTTTCTCAACGTAACGACCCATGCCGACAACGGCGTTCAGGTCAACCCAATCGCCCCAACGCTTGTTGAAGGTGATCATGCCCTCCATCGTCTCATACTGACGCTGCGCATAGCTAAGAGAGCCGCGCGACTGCTTGACCATCGAGAAAAACACATCCGATGGAATATATGATGAACGACGGGTATTGTCCTTGTTGACACCGTACACCAGACGTACGGCAAGCATATCCTTGAGAATGTCGATGTCAAGGGCCGCATTCGCGTAGAAGCCGTTCTGACGCGATTTGTCGGTTATCGCCATGGTGGCAACCGGGTTGGGAATCATTCCCATCACCGTATATTCACCACGCTCGTCCTTGACGGGCCAGTTCGGAGGAAAAATGAATGCCGTAGTGAGCGAGCCGGCCGCGTTGATACCTTTGTTGGCGGTGTCGGCGCCCACAAGGGCGTTGTTGTAGCTGTTGTCGTTCAGGTTGACTATCGCCGAAAGCTTCAGGAAGGGAAAAAGCTGCGCGGTGATATTGCTCCGGAATGTGTATCGGCGCATGCCCGAGTTCCTTACGATACCTTGCTCGTCGTAGTAGTTGAAACCGAGGTAGTACTTTATCATCTTGTAACCACCGGTGACCGAGAAGTTATGGGCGTTGACATTACCTGTGCGCAGCACCTTGCCCACCCAGTCGGTGGTGGTGGCGTTGTCGATCTCGTCCTGCGTGAACTGAGGTGTCCAGCCGCCGTCGTAGGCGATGTTGCCGTAAGGATACTGGTTGTTGTTGTACAGGTACATCTCCTTGCTGAACACGTTCACGAAATTCATGTATTCCTGGCTGTTCAGTCGGTTCACACCATAATTATACCGCTTCTGAAAGGAGTGGCTGTAATCATAGGTGATGGTGGGTCGGCCTTCAGCACCCTTCTTGGTGGTGATGAGCACTACGCCGTTGGCCGCGCCGATACCGTAGATTGCCGCGGACGCGTCCTTCAGGACCTCCACGGACTCAATATCGGAAGGGTTTAGGCCCACCAGCCCTCCACGCTGGACATTGGCCGGTAGGTTGAGCTCGGCATTGCTTGTCTCAAGCGATGCCGTGGGCATGACCACACCATCCACAACGTACAACGGGTCCCCGCCGCCACGGATGGAGATATTGATGGCGCCGCCCGGCTGAGTACTTTGAACATTGGACTGTACGCCGGCGGCATGACCCAACAGAAGTCCCTGTACCGTAGGGCTTGACGATTTGGACACCTTGTCGGCCTTGACCGTGGAGATAGAGGTGGTAAGGTTCTTGCGCGAGGTGGCGCCGTAACCTACCACCACTACCTCGTCAAGCGTACTGTCAAGCGATTGCAGCACTATTCGCTTCTGCGCCACCGCATCCGAAACCTTGATATTGCGCGGTGCGTAGCCTATGTATGATACGGTCAGAGTCCCGTCCGCCGGTACATTGTCAAGGGTATAGTTGCCCTCTATATCCGTCGCTGTCCCGACATTGGTTCCTTTGACCATGATCGTGGCGCCGATCAAGGGTTCCCCCTCCGAGTCCTGAACCTGACCCGCAATTGTCAAATCGTCTTTCTTGTCAACGTTTTTTGCAGGCTTCTCTGATTTGACTATGGTGATGGTGCGGTTGTTCAGTGAATAAGTCAGTCCCATCGGGGAAAGTACCTCCCTGAGGATTTCCGACACAGGCCGATTCTTCTTGTTTACTCTGACTGCCGCATTGGCATTGATATTGTCACGGTACACGAAGGTATAGTGCGTCTGTTTCTCTATTTCCTTAAATACCTGTGATAGATTTTTACCCGTCACCGAAACTCGCTCCGACTGTGCCCTTGCTTCGATTGGAATGACAAGTGCGCCGAACAGAAGCAACGCCGTGACAAGCCGGACAAGCCGATGTTTCCAGCTGACGCCGGTGGGCGACTCTCCCATTTGTCTTGTGTCTGATTTCATGATTGTTAATAAATGGTTATGCGATTTTTCTTGATTCTGTATCGGAATTTGTACATATCGCTCAGGGATGCCAGGACATCGTCAACATCCTCGTTACTGAATTTTCCGGTGAGCATATCGTTGGTCAGCGAGTCACACTTAACATCGATCTCGACTCCGTAACGGCACTCAATCATGGCTATGACTTCGCTAAGCCGCTTGCTCTTGAAAACAAGATCTCCCCGGGTCCATCCGGTATCGACATTCATATCTGCCTTGCTGATTCTGACAGAGCCTTCAGCGCGGCTATAAACCGCTTTTTCGCCCGGCTCCATGAAATATTTGCGACCCTTTAGTCCCCCTCCTCCAAGGCTTACCTTGCCGCTGACAAGCGACACCGTTATATTATTGTCATCGTATGCATTCACATTGAATGACGTGCCGTGTACTTCCACCTCGATGTCGGAGACAAACACCCTGAATGTGTGTTCTCTGTCCTTTGCGACATCGAAATATGCCTCACCATTCAGCCGCACGGTCCGCTCTCCATCCGTATCCCATTCAAAATCCAGTTCCGATGCCGAATTCAACTGAACTTTGGATCGGTCGGGAAGTGTGAGGTTCGTTCGGCTTCCCGCCGGAATGGATGCCGTGAACTCCTGCGAGGGTACCGTGCGCGAATTAATGCCGAGGGCTATACTACCCGCTATCAGCACCACCACGACCGCCGCCGCCGCAACATAGCGCATGCAGGACTTCAGACGTGTCCGCAGTAATCTCCGCCATAATCTGGCTCGGATCATTTCCTTCATTTCGGATGCCATCGGCTCATATACATCTTCTCCACTGTTGGAAAGCATAACATTCCACAGACATTCGTTGGAGATGCCATCGATCATGTCCCGAAGCTCGTTAAATTCCTCTGAACAGATATGTCCCGAGGCATATTTTTTATAAAGTCGTTCTAATTGAGATGCCATATATGCAGCTGTTAGAGTTTACATGGTGCGGTTAATGAATCCTATTAACCTGCCTTATTTCAGGAACCTCAGCTCATTTTCTTACTGTCGCCGTAGTTCACGAATCCTCTATCTACTATTTATTCCGTTAATACCGTTCTTTCGTACTATGTAAAATTTTATGTTTTGTAACATATTTTTACATAAAAAGTTCAACCTTACCCTGGATACGGTTGAACAAGCTATATGATAGAAATTTAAGAAACAGGTCCTATATGGAACGAGGTATTATAACCAGAATATAAAGATGAGCGGAGCGCCTCCCAATGCGTCGCGTAAAATGTGCAGAGCCGCAGAAAGATGATTTTTTACGGTTTGTTCGGAAATTCCCAGCCGTTCGGCTATCTGTGAATTGCTTAATTGGGATTCCCGGCTCAGGTCGTATATCTGTCGCTCGCGCGGCGTGAGTTTCTCCTTGGCGGCAGTAACCAAAGAAACGAACTCATCATACATCATGATATCCTCCGGCGATATGTCGGCCGGATATTCGGTGCCATGTTCAATATATTCCTCAAATTTAGGTTCACGCATCTGGCGTCTCAGCGTATCGATAATACGATAACGCGCTATTGAAAACAGAAAACTCTTAAGATTGCCCGTACTCTCAACCATACTGCGGTTGATCCAGAGCTTCATGAACGTATCCTGCACGACATCGAGAGCGGCAGTCCGGTTTCGCAATTGTCGGAGAGCGAATCCGAAAATACTGTCGGAGTATTCGTCGTATATCCTGGTGAACGCTTTGTAGCTTCCCCGCTTAAGACCGAAGACACATTCAAGTTCGTCGAACATGGAATATATTAGATTAAGATTTTAGATTTCTATAATATGACTACTTATAATTCTGTTCTGACACCTTATAATATATATTAATAAGAAGAGCCTGTTATTTGTAAGAGTATTTATGATGAATCGCCATTCCCGTCCGGAGAGAGGCGAAACAGCATCTGCCCCATGCTGTGTGCGTTTACGAGGCAAAATTAAGCATTTCATGCTTAATTTCCAAAAGTTATGCCGGAATTAACGTTTTTATTCTCCTTCCGGATCCGGGGCGCTGTCAAGTGGGGTGGCCTCGGTAATGATGTCATTTGTTTTGCGGGGGATCCGGCCATGACGCTTCAGTGAATCGGCGATGATCCACTGAAGCTGTCCGTTAACTGATCTGAATTCCTGACCCCGTCATATCATAAATATTACGAGTCGCAGGCTGCTTTTTAATATTAAGGGTGGTCCCACTTGGGCTTGCATCAAGGACCCACTGCCAAAATATGAGTACGGAGAGGCAGTTGCTCTGGCCAATAAACAAAAAAACAGCAACCGATTATTCGACTGCTGTTTTTGTGGTCCCACTTGGGCTTGAACCAAGGACCCACTGATTATGAGTCAGTTGCTCTGACCAACTGAGCTATGGGACCGGCCAGATCAGAGGGCGTACCCTCGCTTTCCGTCTGCAAAGTTAATACTAATTTTTTAATTCTGCAAATCAAGTTATTTCATTCAATCGAATTTCTTAATCGAATGTCTTGCCGTTTCTGCAAATCAAGTTATTTCATTCGATCGAATTTCTTGCCGTTCCAGCTGTATTTCACCTCCGGACGCAGATAGGGCTTGAGGCGGTGCAGGTCCTCGGCGCCCATATAGTCGGCCACCGTCAGACGCGCCGTCAGGCCGTCATTGTCGGGACTGGCCACATATTCCACCGTCGGGAAAGGTATCAGACCCAGTAGCTCTTTCTTCAGCATGGCGCCGTCGCGGTCGCGCGGGGTCTCGATAAAGTCGTCGATGGACGCGAGCTTTATATATTTCTCCTGCCGCAGCTCCTTCATCTCCGGGTCGAAAAACATCAGCTGCGAATCCGCGGCCTGTCCTTCGCCGGCAATGGTGTATATCAGCATCGCCACATCTTCCTTACCGCAAGACAACACCTTGACGGTCGCCTTCGACACCGGCGTGATGATGCAACTCAAGTAGGAATCGGTCAACGGCTGTTCCAACGACGACATACCTCCCAGCGCATTGACTACCTCACGCGAAGCTCCGGCATCATGATATGCCAGCAGGTCGCCGCGCATTACAGGTGTCAGCAGATCCAACGCCGGCACATCCACCTCCTCGAAAGCCTGACGGGCCGTCAGCCGCGTGGATTCAATCACCACAACCGTATCGACCTCCTCCTTGTTGCTGTTCGTCTGCGCCATACATCCCATTGCGGCCGTAAGCACCGCCGCCAGCAGCGTAATCATCCTTCTCATTTCTTGAATTTATCGTAGTTGCCGTTATACTTGGGTTTCTTCTCTTTGTCTGCCTTGGCTTTCTTCTTTTTCTTCGGCCTGCCGGGATTCAGGGCCTGGTCGCTGTCCAGAAAATAGTCGGTGTTCAGCCCCTTGTCCTTGCGCTTGGCGCCTTTCCCTTTTTTACGGCCACGCACATAATCCGCAGTTTCGGCGACATAATCGCGGTTATCGGCTCGCTCGCACACCACTTTCTGCCCGAAGAATTCCGTATGCTTCAGAGCCGACAGCACCCTGTGGGCGTCACATTTGCGGACGTCAAACAGCGTATAGCCCGGCATCAGGTCTATGCGCCCTATCACGGGCTTCTGCCCCACACTGTTCCGGTTTATCAGGTCCATCAGATTGCCGGGAAAGAATCCCGAGCCCTTGCCGATGTTCACCACCAGGCGTTCGTAGCCGTCGCGCGCGTCGCGACGGTCCTTGTCGCGTCCCTTGCCGCCACGCTCCTTCTTCGGCTTGTCGGCCTCGTCCAGATCGATGTTGGGCATATCCTTGTAGTATGCCAGCAGACGATTGAACTCCAGCGACAGTACCCGCTTCAGCAGGTCCGATTCCGACAGCCATTCCAGTTTCTTGCTTACGCCCGGCAGATACTTTGCCATCTCGTTTTCGTCCACCTCCACGCGCTCCAGGCGGTCGGCTAAGTTGTACAGCTGTTTCTCTATGATATGCTCCGGAGTGGGTACCTTGCGGTATTCGAACTCCTTGCCTATTATCTTCTCTATCTGCCTGATCTTGTTTTTCTCTCGGCTGTGGATGATGGCCACGGACACGCCCGTCTTGTTGGCGCGTCCCGTACGGCCGCTGCGGTGCGTGTAGACGGCCACATCCTCCGGCAGTCCGTAGTTGATGACGTGCGTCAGGTCGTCCACATCCAGCCCGCGCGCCGCCACATCGGTAGCCACAAGCAGCTGGGTGACGTGGTCGCGGAATTTCTTCATCGCCAGGTCGCGCTGCTGCTGCGACAGGTCGCCGTGCAGACAGTCGGCGTTATAACCGTCGGCTATCAGCTTGTCGGCTATCTCCTGCGTGTCCTTCTTCGTGCGGCAGAACACGATGCCGTATATGTTCGGGCTATTGTCCACCACCCGCTTCAGCGCCAGATACTTGTCGTGCGCCTTGACCATGTAGTATATGTGGCGCACGTTCTTGGCTCCCTCGTTGCGGTTGCCGGCCACGAACTCCACCGGCTCGTGCATGAACCGTCGCGCTATGTCGGCTATCTCCTTGGGCATCGTGGCCGAGAACATCAGCATCTTGCGCTGCTCCGGCACATGGGTCAGTATCTCGTTGATGTCGTCCACAAAGCCCATGTTCAGCATCTCGTCTGCCTCGTCCAGCACCACCGTATGTACGTTCTGCAGCTTCACCACGCCGCGCTTGATCAGGTCGATCAGGCGACCCGGAGTGGCCACTATCACCTGCACGCCGTTTCGCAGCGAGCGTATCTGGCTCTCGATGCTGCTGCCGCCATACACGGGCAGAATCTTCAGCCCGTCTATATATTTGGAGAAGTCGGCCAGGTCGCCGGCTATCTGCAGGCAGAGTTCGCGCGTAGGTGCTATTATCAGTGCCTGAGGCGTATTGTCGCCGGCATCTATGCGCTGCAGCAACGGCAGTCCGAAGGCCGCCGTCTTGCCCGTGCCGGTCTGGGCCAGTCCCACGGCATCGCTGTCCTCGTTCAGCAGATGCGGTATCACCATCTCCTGGATGGGCATGGGGTGTTCGAAGCCAAGTTCCCCTATGGCCTTGAGCAGCCGAGGCTCCACGCCAAGCGTCGCGAACGTCTTGACCTCGTTGTTGCGCTGGGCTATTATCTCCTCCACGTTTTCGGGCAATACGCCGATTATATCCGAAAAATCGTCTATCGGATTTTCGGGTGTCACGGTATTTTCGTCTATGGGTTCGACCTCGCGGCCGGCCTTATCTTCGTAATCTTCCTTCATATCGTAATTTCTATCTAATGATAGAACGTTGATAATGACATAATGTTGAAAAACGAGGGTCCCGAAAATGCGGAACCCTCGTCAATATGACAGTCAATGCGCTTTATTTAGCGGCTTTCGGGTCGGAGAAATTAGGCACGATGCACTTCCAGGCCAGCGCGGCGAGAACGGCACCGACAAACGGACCTACGACCATTACCCAGAAATCACCCCATGCGTTGATGGAATAGAGGGCCGGACCGAACGAACGGGCGGGATTGACCGAGCAGTTGTCAACGGGAATTCCCACGATGTTCACCAGGCCCAAGGTCAGACCGATGGCTGCGCCGGCCATCATGCCGTTACCCCATTTGGATGTGGAACCAAGCACGACGAAAACGAATACGAACGTCAGCAGGCCCTCGGTCAGCAGCGCGAAGCCCTTGCTCACACCCGGCTGACATACGTTGGTGGCCAGGTACGACATATTGTCGGTGAAGCCGATGTTGTTGGTGATACCGCCGAACTCGAACGTTCCGCCGTTGAAATAGCCGCCGGCCGACATCAGCCACAGCAGTAGCGCGCCACCCACGGCGGCACCGGCCAACTGCGCCACGATATATCCGCACAGGTCCTTGAACGTGAAGTTACGGTCGGTCAGGTACACGCCCAGCGACACGGCCGGATTGACATGACATCCCGACACTCCGCCTATGGCATAACACAATGCAAACAATATCAGACCGAAACAGAGTCCGATTCCCAGTGTCCCGATTTTCGGGCCGGCCAATACGGCGCTTCCGCATGCCAGCAGCACCAGAAACATCGTGCCGAAAAATTCAGCTACATACTTTTTCATAATTATTTCAATTAAGGTTTATTGTTAATCCAATCTGTCCGCCCTGATACCAAGCGTGTGTTAAAAACGTTTATAAAAATATAACACACGTTATTCCGAATTGTTTTAGAATCAGAAAAATAGAGTATGGATTGCTGTAACGACAATATAATTCTGCGTGACGCGCGGCCTGAAGACGCACGGTTTATCGCCTGGGTGGTGCTGACTGCCCTTGACATGGACACCGGGCATCTTGACCTGGTCACAGCGTCGGTGTCCGACCCCGAATCGATGTATTCGTGGACCAACACCGTCATGGCCGAGGCCGACGGCACACCGGTGGGATGTCTGGTATCGTACGACGGCGCACGCTACGAGGCGCTGCGCACGCGCACATGGCCCACGCTGTGGGGCGGCCTTGACCCCGAACAGGTCAGACTGACGCCGGCCGAGACCGGACCCGGCGAATATTACCTCGATTCAATGGCGGTGATTCCCGAATACCGTGGACGCGGCTCGGTTGGCAAACGCCTGATGCGACACGTCATGAGCAAGGCGGCAGCGCAAGGACATAAGAATTTCGCCTTGCTGGTGGACGTTGACAAGCCCCGTCTGGAGCAGTATTACGCCGGCCTTGGATTCGCGACGCAGGGTACAGTCGACTTTTTCGGTCACGATTTCCACAAAATGACATGCGCCGCGGACTGACCGCAGCGCATGACATCTATTTTATAAGCCTTTACAATCTTACTACTGTGTCTTTACAATCTTACTACCGTGTCTTTACAATCTTACTACCGTGAGGGAATAGGGAGGCATAGATATGCTATTCGTCTCATGGGTTAGATTTTGTCATTATTTTTTGTCACTCGCCACTCGTCACTCTGACCTCTGACTTCGTCACAGTTCCGACGGGTCGCCCAAGAATGCTCCTTGCGGTTTGTGCGGACGGCATGGATGCACTATGCTTTTGCGGCGGTCCCAGGCGCGGTCGGATTTCAGTTTCACCCGCAATCCCCGTTCCGTCCTGTCGGCCGGCCATCCGCGAAGCCTGACATACTCGCCCAACATATAGCGGAAACCGGGAGTAGGATAACAGAACTTGGTCATATTCTCAAAACATTCATCCTCGCCCATATCCTTGAACCGCATCCGGTTGATGTCTATCAGTTCAAACTCTATTCCGTCCGGAGTGCGCACGTACCTGATGTTGGTATTGTTGGAATCCCGGAAATAGATTCCCTTCTCGTGCAGCGTCACGAACAGTCCTGCCAACGCCGCCATGAATTCGGGATCATACTTCCGCTCGTCTATCACCTGACCGGCAATCGGTCGGGCATCGGTGTATTCGCACACGTAATATTGATCGGTGCGGAATCCCGCGCCGTTCCTCACCTCCAGCCATCCGACGGGATGCGGAGTGTTTATGCCGCATTCGATAAGCCGGCACGCGTTGCGGAAACTTTTCTCGGCCTTCCCCTTCACGAACCGGCGCACTAATTTCTGAATCCAGATGTCGCGTTTGAAGCGTTTCACCACCAGACGCCGTCCGTCGGCCTGCATCTCGCGCAGCTCGTTGCGACCTTTGTATATGACGCGTCCTTCGCCCGCAAATCGTTCGGGCAGCCCTTCCAGCCACCCGCGCATCTGCTCCTCGCCCTGATATGTCTCCGCACGCTTACTCATTACTTTTAAAACACAGACAATCTGAATTTATTATTTTTGATAAGGAACTCGGGCACTGATGCCGGTGTTAATTCTATAAAAAGCATATTATTATGACACGACTGATACTGCTCCGGCACGGCCGGAGCGAATGGAATCTGAAGAATCTGTTTACGGGCTGGACCGATGTTGACCTCAGCGACCAGGGACGCGAGGAGGCGCGTCAGGCCGGTCTGAAAATAAAGCAGGCCGGCATCGAACCGCAGTATTATTTCACATCCTACCTGAAACGTGCCATCCACACGCTGCACATCGCCGCCTCGGCCATGGACCGCGACTGGGTGCCCGAAGTGAAGGACTGGCACCTTAACGAGCGGCATTACGGCGCGCTCCAAGGTCTCAACAAGGCCGATACAGCCAAGAAATACGGCGACGAACAGGTACACATCTGGCGCCGCAGCTATGACGTGGTGCCACCGGCGCTGAACCGTGACGATCCGCGCCATCCCGCCAACGATCCGAGATACCGCGACCTAACGCCCGACGAGCTGCCGGACGCCGAATCGCTTGAGCTTACCATCCGCCGGGTGCAGTGCGTATGGGAGGAGAAGATAATTCCCGCCCTGCGCCATTACGGCGACGTCCTGGTGGCCGCCCACGGCAATTCGCTTCGCGGACTGGCCATGATGCTCCGAAAGCTGTCGCCACAGGAAGTGGTCGGCCTCGAGATTCCCACCGGCCGGCCCTGGGTGTTCGAGCTCGATGACAATCTCGCCCCCATCCGCGAATACTTCCTCTGACTTTAATTTTGCCGTCACGAGGGAATTTGCTAAATTTGCAGTTGTTGAGACTGACTAATCCAACTTATGATGACAGACAAAATTAAAAGGATATTCGCAGCCGGCATGATGTTAGTTGCATCGGTCGTGGCTGTGACGGTGCCATGCAGCGCCCAGTCGACACGCCGCACAGCCATGCCCGCGAAATACTCGTACTTCCCCACATACCATAATCCCACACCGGGGCAGATTCCGCTCATAGCCTGGACTGTCGTGTCGCCGGAGTTTACAGACTCCGTGTTTCTGAGCGACGAGTATTTCGACCGGATACGCCGGTGCGGCATCAACGCCATCACCAACATAGTGGGATTCGATGCGCGTAGCGAACGCATCCTTGACCAGGCGCGACGCCACGGGCTGAAGGTATTCGTGCAGCAGTCGCCGAAAACTTCCGACGCCGGCCGTCGCATGGCCGAATATTTCCGCGACAAGCCCGTCGTGGCCGGCTATCTGCTGCAGGACGAGCCCACGGTCAAGAATTTCGCCGACCTCGTCAAGGTGCGCAACGCCATATACGACGTCGACACCACGCGGCTGGTATACACCAACCTGCTGCCCATCGTGCCGGGCAAAGTCACCGGCACCGACACCTACCTGCAGTATATGCAGGGTTCCGAACAGGCGCTCCGGCTTCCGCTCCTGTCGTACGACCACTACCCCGTGGTGCGCAAAAACGGCAAGACCTCGACAAAACCGGAATTCTACGAGAATCTGGAATACGCGCGCCAGGTATCGACCGAAAACCGCATCCCCTTCTGGGCGTTCGGCCTGATAATGGGCCATTATTCCTACCCGGTGCCCACGCTGGCGCATCTGCGGTTCCAGACGTTCAACGCCCTGGCTTACGGGGCGCAGGGAATACAGTACTGGCGCTACATATTGTCGTCTAACGCCGATTACGAAGCCACCGAAGCTCCCGTCACGATGGAGGGCCAGTCCACCCGCGTGTGGGACGCGCTTCAGACCGTCAACAGCGAAATCCAGGGCTATGCTCCCGTGTTCCTCGGCTGCACGGTGCGCAACATCGGCCACCTGGGATCCATCCCGCAAGGCGCCGGCAAACTGGAGCATCTGCCGGCTCCCTTCACCAAGATAAAGCCCGGCAAGAAAGGGATCCTTGTTTCATCCATCGTAAACGAAGACAGGCATTACGTGGTGTTCTGCAACCACGATGTCAACAAGAAGCAGAAAGTGAAGATCGGCTGGACCGGCAGGCTGCGTCAGTTGATGCCCGACGGCTCCTCGCGCACTGTCAAAAACAGCAGCGTCACCCTTGACCCCGGCTCGTACGCAATCTTTACTTATTGAGCCATGACCGAGTCCGAGACAAAACCGACGATAGGTGCGGTCATGGTGCTGTATGCCCCGGACCTTGACGTCACCGACCGGGCCATAGCGGCGATTCTGCCGCAGGTCGACTTGCTCTGCATAGTGGACAATACGCCCGGCGCCGACCTGTCCGCACGGTTCGACGGCAATCCTCGCATACATTACATCACCATGAGCGGCAACGCAGGTATCGCCGCCGCACAGAACCGTGGCACCCGCTGGCTGCTGGACCGTGGCGTCGACTTCCTGGTATACACCGACCAGGATTCCGAGGCGCGTCCCGACACCATAGCCCGACTGATGCACGGATACGCCATCCTTACGGACGGCGGCGTCAAGGTGGGGCTCGCAGGCACGCTCCCAGTCAACCGCGAGACCGGCGAGCCTTACCGGCTGTCGGCCCGCAGAATCGACACTCCCGACGACCTGCGCCGCATCCCCGGCACCGAAGGAATCTCGGAGTATTATTCCGCAATCTCCTCCATCTCCCTGATACCGCGCCGGGCCATGCTGGACAACGGCGGCTTTGACGAAAGCCTCTTTATCGACGGCGTGGACCACGAATGGTGCTGGCGCGCATGGCACACGCACGCCTACCGAACGTTTATCGTCCGGGACGCCGTAATCGACCATTGCCTGGGCCAGGGAGACCGTCAGCTTGCCGCCCAGCAGGTGCACATAGCCTCGGCCGACAGGGTATATTACCAGTTCCGCAACTACCTGTGGCTGAAACGGCTGGAATACACGCCGGCATACTGGATCAAGAAAAACGGCTTGAAGTATGCCGTCAAGTTCTTCTATTTCCCCATCATGGTCAGCCCCCGGGGCAAATATCTGAAAAACATCCTGCGGGGCATCCGCGACGGACTGCGCCGGCGCCATCCCGACGGTTCTTTCCCCCGTTTCTGACGCTTTTTCGCTGCGCGAGGCGCGAATTCACATTTTTTCACGTTATCCATTATGGATATAGTGTGAATGAACGTTTAAAATGGCGCAGTTTTCAGCTAAAGAACGATTAGTCGCTTCCTTGTTATCATCCATGCCCGGTGTCAAGGCACTGGTCAAATCGGCATACATCCGCGCCAACGCCATTATCCATAAAAAGCGCAAACCGTTCTACATTCATTCCTCCCTGATCACGGGCATCGAGCTGATCACGCCCGACTGCGCGGCCCATGAGTCATTCTTCGGCTACTACGACAAGCGTCCCGACAACGGCCGCGGGCTCCTGATTTACAACGAGACCGAAGCGCCTACAAGCCGGGAACCTGATCCGGCACATCCACTGACCGTCAATATACTTGACCTCGACACCCGGAGCACAGTATGTTCGGCCCGCTCCGAGACCTACAACTGGCAGCAGGGATGCCGCGCGCAGTGGATTGACAATGACCGTGTCATATTCAACGTGTTACGCAACGGCGCATACCGCGCGGCCATATTGTCGGTCCGGGATGGCAAGACAACAGATGAATTCCCGCTGCCCGTCCAGGACGCCTGGAAAGACCGGTATTATCTGGCCATCGACTACCGCCGCATCCAGCGCATGACGCCCGATTACGGCTACCGCAACCTGCCACCCCTCTCCGATGCCGATATGGCCGATATGGAACACGACGGCATCCGGCGTGTGGACATAGCCACAGGACAGGACGAACTGATACTCTCCCTGCGCCGTATAGCCGACACCGAACCGGACCCGCTTTCCGCACAGTCCATACACCAGGCCAACCACGTCATGATCTCGCCCGACGGCTCAAGGTTCATCTTCATTCACCGCCGCTACCACAAGGGACGCCGCTTCGACCGGCTGATGATGTGCGACGCCGACGGCTCGGACCTGCGCGTCGTAAGCGACGGCAGCATGGTGAGCCATCTGTGCTGGATAGACGACTCCACCCTGTTCGGCTATCTGCGCCACGAGGGGCGCGACGGATTCTGGTTCATCGACCTCGACGGCAACCGGTTCACGCCATGCGAAGCCCTGAACAGCCTCGGCAGCGGCGACGGCCACCCGTCGGTGTACGGCGACTGGATTGTGGTGGACTCGTACCCCGACAAGAGCCGTATGCAGCACCTGTACCTCTACAATATCCGCACACGGCAGGTAACGCACCTGCTGGAAGTGTTCCAGTCCGTGCGATACGCGGGCCAGACCCGTTGCGACCTGCATCCGCGCTTCTCATGCCACGGCGATTACATTTACTTCGACACCGTCTATGCCGGACGCCGGATCCTGGCACGCGTCAATGTCGCAGATATAACTGTTAACACACATCCCTGACAATGGCCACGATTTCCGTACTGATGTCCGTATATAAATCCGAGAAGCCCGGGTATTTCGACCGGGCCCTGCGCAGCGTATGGACCGACCAGACGGTGATGCCGAACCAGATAGTGCTGATCAAGGACGGCCCCCTCGGTCCGGAACTCGACAAAATCGTAACCAAATGGCAGTCCGAACTTGGCGACAAGATGCGCATCATCTGCAATCCCGAGAATCTGGGCCTGACCAAATCGCTAAACGAGGCCATACAAGTTGCCACAGGCGACTACTTCGCCCGTATGGACAGCGATGACGTGTCGCTGCCCAACCGCTTCGCCGACCAGCTGCGATACATGGAGCGGCATCCGGAGGTTGTCGTTTTGGGCGGCGCCGTGCAGGAAATAGACGAGAACGACAGGCCCGGCGAAATACGCATCTATCCCGCCGACCTGAAACAAATCAGGAAATACATTGTCAAGGCCAACCCCATAAACCATCCCACGGCATTCTTGCGGGCCTCCATTTTCAAGGAGGGATTCGGTTACGACGAGGAATATCAGAAGAACCAGGACCTGAAGCTGTGGTACGACATCCTCGCCGCGGGACGTGTCATCAACAACATCCCCGAAACAGTGCTGAACTTCAGGCGCACCTCCGAGACCTACCGCAAACGCAGCACCAAAATCACGCTCCGCAACGAATACGACATCTATTCCAAAGGAATCCGCCGGCTTTACGGCCCGTGCAACTGGCGCCAGATCTACCCTTTGGTGCGAGTGCTGGTCAAATCCACATCCCCTAAGATCACCGAATTCATCTACCGACACCTTTTCCGCAAGCGCGCCCGGTAAATTCCCCTCGAGGTATTTACTTTTACGCACCGCGTGTCGGACCCGCATACTTCTATGCACCGCGTGGCTGACCTGCGTATTTTTATGCGTCGCGTGGCAAACCTGCTTGGTTTTATGCAGCTCAGACTGAAGCGACAAAAGGTTGAAGCATCCGCATATTTGTAAACTTATGTTAATATAAAATCAAATACAAAGTCGTTTTGTTAATTTATATTAAATACAGCGAATTTTCTTATGTTATATAACATTGTTTTTGAAATATTTTGTAACTTTGCATCGAGTTTTTCATGGTATTAGATTTTTAAGGTTAACGCAAGATTGGTTGTCGTGATGACAATCAATTTTTTTATGTCCATATCCCAACTCTGTTTTTCGATCAAAACAGACTCATATTCAAAGCGATATAAGATTACACTTGTTTTAATAACCGTTTCTTATTAACTTAGCGGAGCAAAACGGTTTTTCAGACGAAACAACGATACAATATGAACATAACGAACAGCCTTACAGCAAAAGCACTCGCGGCAGTGGCGCTACTCGCCGCCGCAGTCACCGCCGATTCGTCGGCATGCACCAACCTGATAGCCGGCAAGGGAGCCACCACCGACGGCTCGGTGATGATGTCCTATTCGGCCGACTCCCACAACCTGTTCGGCTTCCTGCATCATTCGCCGGCAGCCAGGCATCCCAAGGGCGCCAAGCGCAAGATAACCGACTGGGACTCCGGCAAGCCATTGGGCGAGATTCCCCAGGTGGCCGAGACCTACAACGTGGTGGGCAACATGAACGAGCATCAGCTGGCCATCGGCGAGAGCACATGGGGCGGCCGCGAGGAGCTGGCCGACACCACCGGTCAGTCCGTAATGGACTATGGTTCGCTGATATACGTTACACTGGAGCGCGCCAGGAACGCCCGCGAGGCCATTGACGTGATGACCGACCTGGTGGAGAAATACGGCTATGCCAGCGAGGGCGAATCATTCACCATCGCCGACAAGAACGAGGTGTGGGTGATGGAAATGATAGGCAAGGGTGCCGAGAAAGGCGCCGTGTGGATTGCCGTGCGCATCCCCGACAACGCCATCTCCGGCCACGCCAACGAGCCACGCATCCGCAAGGTGGACCTGAAGGACAAGGAGAACGTGCGTTACGCCAAGGACATGATCAAATTCGCCCGAAAGCGCGGCTACTTCACCGGCAAGGACCAGGATTTCTCGTTTGCCGACGCTTTCGCCGAGCATGATCCGTCCACGCGCCGGGGCTGCGACGCCCGCGTTTGGTCATACTTCCGCCGCTTCAACGACGGAGCCGACCGGTACTTCGCCTGGGTCAACGCCGACAGCAACGAGCCGATGCCCCTCTACATCATCCCCGACCGCAAGGTCAGCCCCGAAGGGATGCAGGACGCCATGCGCGACCAGTTCCAGGGCACTCCCTACGACATGACACAGGACGTAGGCGCCGGGCCGTACCACGTGCCTTACCGCTGGCGTCCCATGGAATATGAGGTGGACGGCAAGAAATACCTGATGGAACGCGCCATCGCCACGCAGCAGACCGGCTGGAGCTTCGTGTCGCAGAGCCGCGACTGGCTCCCCGACCCCGTGGGCGGCGTATTCTGGTTCGGCACCGACGACACCAACACATCGGTATATATGCCCCTGTACTGCGGCATGACCGAGGTTCCCGCCGAACTGGCGCAGGGCGACATAAACACATTCGACATCAACTCCAACTTCTGGGTGAACAACATCGTGGCCAACGAGGCATACCACCGCTACGACATGATGATTCCCGACATCCGCAAGATGCAGAACAAGCTGGAGAAAGGATTCTTCGAGCAGGTCAAGGCCAACGACCCGAAACTGAAAGCCATGGTCGAGGCCGGCGACATGGACGCATACCGCAACGCAGTCAACGCGCTCGGCGCGCAGGACGCCAAGGAGGCCACAGATCGTTACCGCGACCTGGCAGTATATCTTTTCGTAAAATTCATGGACGGCAACCGCAAGAAGACCGATGCCGACGGCAACTTCATCAAGTCGCAGTACGGCGTGCCCGTCTACCCCGAATTCCCCGGCTACGACAAGAAATACTACGAGAACATCGTCAAGGAATCGGGCGACCACTTCCTCATCAAGTCCGCCCCCGCCAAATAAATCCGACATTTCAGATTCAACAAAAAAAGTCAGCGCCCGTTTCCGAGTGCTGACTTTTTTGTTTTCGTCATCCCTGACAACCTATTTTGAAATGTCATTTAGATAAGGTTCTCAATGCCTTTGCTTCTTCCAGCGACACCCGCAACTGTCTGATCAGAACTTCTTTCGGCGGCAATTCCGTAAGATAGTTCGCCACTTTAATACCTGAGGCATCCAGTTGCAGCAATTCTATTTGTTCGCGATTTCCTTCAGTACAAAGTATCAGTCCCAGTGGAGCTTCCTCTCCCTCCTCACGTTCATAACGATCAAGATAACGCAGGTATAATTCCATCTGTCCCTTGTATGCAGCCTTGAATCTTCCCAACTTAAGGTCTACGGCAATCATCCGATGGAGTTTCCGATGAAAAAACAACAGATCGATCTTGAAATCCTCGCCGTCTATTATCAGCCTTTTCTGACGTGCCACGAACGTGAATCCATCGCCAAGTTCCAATAGAAAATTCTCTATATGTGCCAACAATGCGTCCTCAAGCTCACTCTCCGAATAGTTACCACGGAGGCCGGCAAAATCGAGAAAATATGGGCTTTTGAACACCAGATCCGGAGTAACCGCATGTTCGTCGCGAAGTGATGCAAGTTCGGCTTTGATTAATTCCTTAGGCTTGGCAGCTATAGCCGTACGCTCATAAAGCATTCCGTCTATCTTTGAACGGAGGGTTCTTTTTGACCAACTTTCTTCAGCAGCCATAGTCAGATAGAATTCTCTCTGTATTTCATCCTTCAGAGACAGAACCTCCTGAAAATGAGTCCATGACAATTGTGTCGCCAGTGGCGACACAATCTGCAGGTCGGGCATCAGCTGTGCAAACTGCATCATGCGCCGGAGGTTACGGGCTGAAAATTCCCGGCCCCCATATTCCAATTGCAATTGACACGCCACATTCTCTATGACTCGTTTGCCATACTCTGCCCTCTGATTATCAAGAACCTCCCGATTGATACGCTCTCCGATGTGCCAATAAAGCAAGGTTATCGTGGCATTGGCGGACACTGCCACCCGCTGCCGCGCCTCAGATATCATAACCCGGATGTCATCGACAACACCTTGATTGTTGTTCTTATGTATGATTGTCTGTTCCAATTATCTGTATATTCTTATACTTTTGATTTATCTCTAATATCGGGTTCCACTCGGCCGATGGCTTAGAGATCTTATAATGATTATATCATACTATCATACGCAAAATTACATTATTTTTTTATATCATCCATATTTACGAATAAAAAAGTCAGCGCCCGTTTCCGAGTGCTGACTTTTTGAGTGTCTGTTCTATACGTTGTCGGGAGGATTATTCGTCGTCCTTCTCGACACGGTGCTCCTTGATCTTGACCTTGACGGCGTTGTAGCCGACAACTGCCACAAGACCGATGGCCAGCAGAACGGCCGCTACCACCACTATTGACTGAACCGCAATCTTTAGCACAGCCAGCACGGCACAGGCGATGATGCCGCACACCGTAATGATTATCAGCCACATCAGCAGCTTCAGACCGGCCGACTGCGCCCCCAGACGCGCTTTCTCCATGCCCAACTCGGCACGGCGTGCATCCATGTCACTCGAATTCCCGGTAGTCAAATCCTTATTTTCCATAACCTTTGCTTTTTTGTTATGGAAACGTTTACACACTGTAGAAGGTTCTGACGTGCGGATCCAACCGCACAAGACGCGTGAACCTATCGTGTGTACAGGAACCGCTTGATGCTTCGCTTCGGAGTCTTCTGGAACTCGTTGGGCATCAGGATTATTTTCGATATCCTTTCGTATGGGGCCACCAGGCCGTTCAGCTCCTTGCGGATATTCTCCATGGTGTTGTCCATATCGGCCACAGGCACCTCAAGGCGGTCGAGCGCGTCGAAATCGGGATACACCAGGGCCACCAGTTTGCCGTCGCGCTCCACCACAAGGCTTTCGGCCACGAAGGGCATGTTGTTCAGCTTGGCCTCGATCTCCTCGGGATAGATGTTCTGGCCGGAGGCAGACAGTATCATGGTCTTGCTGCGGCCGCGCAGGAACAGCGTGCCGTCGGGCGTCATGGTGCCCATGTCGCCGGTCTTGAGCCATCCCTTGTCGTCCAGCACCTGTTCCGTGGCCTGGGGATTCTTGTAATAACCCTTCATCACGTTCGGGCCCTTGACACAAATCTCGCCCGGAGTGTGTTCCGGATCGTCCGACAGTATCATGGCCTCCATGTCGGGCAGCAGTCGTCCCGACGAACCGGGCACGAACTTTTTCCAATGCGTGTAGCTGATCAGCGGGCCGCATTCCGTCATGCCGTAGCCCACGGTGAACGGGAACTTGATCTTGTGCAGGAATTCCTCTACCTCATGGTTCAGAGGCGCGCCGCCCACTATCACCTGCTCGAAGTTGCCGCCGAAGGCATCGACCAACTTGCGGCGTATCTTGGCATAGATGTACGAGTCCAGGAACGGCACCGCCAGGGTCCAGCGCACCGCGCCTTTCGAAATCATGGGCAGAATCTGGTTCTTGTATATCTTCTCCAATATCAGCGGCACGCATATCACCAGGTTGGGGCGCACCCGGTTCATGGCCTGTATCAGGATACGCGGCGACGGGGTCTTGCCCAGAATGGTGACATGCGATCCCACGGCCATAGGGGTCAGCATATCGAAAGCGCATCCGTATGCATGTGCCATGGGCAGGAACGCCAGGGCGCGGCTGCTGCGGAAATGCAGCTGCGTGTCGATGCCGAAGCATACGTTGCCCGCCAGGTTCTCGCCTGTCAGCATAACGCCCTTCGAGAATCCCGTGGTGCCCGACGTATAGTTTATCTCCACCACCTCCGAATTGTCGCGGTCTATGTAGCACACGTTTTCGGGGCGGTATCCGCGGGGATACAGCGACCGGAAGCGGCGCGTCAGCAGCCGCAGCGTACGGTTCATCTCGAATCCCGGACGCTCCTCCAGACACTTGAAGTCCTCGATGCTCAGCACACCCTTCAGGTTAAGCAGCATGTCGGGTTCCATCGGCTCCCACACCGATTTGGACACGAACAGCAGTTCGGCCTCCGAATGGTTCACGATGTGCGTCACGTCGTGAGGATTGAACTCTGCCAGGATGGGGACTATCACCGCACCGTATGTCACGGTGGCCAGATACACCATCACCCAGTTCATCGAGTCGCGGCCGCATATCGCTATCTTCGCACCCGGCTTGATTCCCATATTGTTGAAAAACAGGTGCATCTTGGCTATGTTAATAGCCAGTTCGCTATAATTGATGGTCTTGCCTGTCACGTAATCGCTGAGTGCGGGCAGTTCCCAATTCTCCCGGAAACTCTTTTCGTACAGCTTGATAAAATTCGTAATCTCCATGTAATGCTATGTGAGCGGTTATCCCTCCAGGGCCAGTCTGTATATCTCGCGGCAGTCGTCCATCGACAGCGGCACGTAAGCGCCAAGTGTATCGCCCACGTTACGCTGCAGTGACGCCACCATCTTCTCGATGTCGGGTTCCTCGCCGACAAGCTCGCGCAGGTTGGTGGTAAGTCCCATGTCGTGATAGAAATGCTTCAGCTCGTCGATGCCTTCGGCAATGATGTCGTCGGTGGACTTGCCGGCGGGATTCACGCTCATCACGTTGATGGCGAAACGCCACAGCTTGTCCGGATTACGCTTGGCACAGAACTGCATCCAAGCCGGAATTATCACGGCCAACCCTGCTCCGTGCGCCACATGATAGAATGCCGAAATTTCGTGCTCCATGCGGTGCGATGCCCAGTCCTCGGTCTTGCCCACGCCGCAGAGTCCGTTGTGCGCCAATGTCCCGGCCCACATCACGTCGGCGCGTGCATCGTAGTTCCCGCCGTCCATGCGCAGCGTCACCGCCTCGTCCATCACATCGCGGAGTATCGCCTCCGAATATGCGTCCACTAACTGTGTGCCCTCCGTGGGCGAGAAATAGCGCTCGTATATGTGCGCCATCATGTCCACAATGCCGCAGGCCGTCTGGAACCACGGCAACGAGTAGGTCAGCTCCGGATTCATCACCGCGAATCGGGGACGGAGTAGGAACGGATAGCGCACCGATATCTTCTGGTGCGTTTTCTCGTTAGTGATCACCGAATTGCCGCTACCCTCGCTGCCGGCGGCGGGAATGGTCAGCACAACGCCGACAGGCAGAGCCGCCACGGGCCGGGAGGTGCCGTTGTAGAAATTCCAGAAATCCTCGGTCGTCACTGCGCCGAGGGCTATCCCCTTGGCTGCGTCGATGGGGCTGCCGCCGCCGATGGCAAGAAGGAAGTCGACACCCTCCGACACTGCTTTGGCTATGCCGGCGTAAACGCTCTCCGCCGTCGGGTTCGGGCTGATGCCGCCGAACTCCGTCCAGGCTATCCCCTCGGCGTCAAGCGACCCGGTCACCTCATCAAACAGACCGTCCTTCTTGATGCGGTCGCTGCCATAGACTATCATCACTTTCCGGGCACCATAGCGCTTCAGCGCCGCGCCTGTTTCCGACTGAACGCCGCGTCCGAAGATAAACTCCGTAGGCGAGCAATATCTGAAATTTTCCATAATATTTTCTTTTGGGTTGCTACATTCCCGGACACACTTGCCGATACGGCACAGTATATCCCTTTATACTAACAACGGAAATCCGCCCCTTTTCGCTCATAGCGCCGGCAAGTTTCTCACGCATGGTCCGCTGCGACGGTCCAGGCGTCGATGGTGCGGGTGTCGGGCGATATGTTGACGCCCACTTTCACCACTGGCTTGGGGTTCAGGGAGTTCTCGAACTGGAGGGCGTATTTCTTGTCGTCAATCTGAGCAAGCGCCTCTTCAGGAGTGCCGCCGTATTTGAACTCGACGATGTAAATCTTTTTCGGGCTTTCCAGCACCATATCCATGCGCCCGTCGGACGTGCGCCGCTCCACATCGACGCTGATCCCCACCAGACGGCCTATTATCAGTATGTCCTTCTGCCACTGCGACTCCTTGTTGGTATGGTTCATGTACGGGATGCCAGCTAAGAACGACTGCAGCTCATGCAGGAACCCGTCGATGTCGTCGTCCCTGATGAATCTTTTCAACGATCGCACGAAATTGTTGGTCTCCATTGCATCACGCCGACGCACGGCCAACAGCAGGTTGTTGAAGAATCCACGGCGAACCTCGACGTTGGGATAACCCAACGTGTATTCGATCTCGTCGTCATCCTGACAGTAATCCTTAATGGTCAGATATCCGGTGTAGTAGCAGGTCAGCGCAAGGTTATTGCCCAACACATCACCACTGTCCAGGTCGGATTGCGACACGACAGTGCCTTCCAGGTCCGGCGTACCCCAGTCGTTCTCCAGAAACTGATTCAACAGACGGGTCGGTGTGCCGGATTGGAACCAGTAATCACCGATACTGCGAAAAAACAGAGACTTAATAAGGCTGAACGGATTATAAATGTCCACCATATCCTTTGCGAAATGGTAGCCGTCGTAATGCTTCTTCAGTCTGTTTAAAGTCTCATCATAATTCCACCCGTTGTCGTCACCCAGTTCCCGGATGCCTTCGGCAAAGTTATCTGTCAGCTCCTGTGTGGTGATGCCGCAGATGGCGGAATATCGAGTGTCAAGGGAAATGTCCAGCAGATTGTTCAGTCCGCTGAAAATGTTGATCTGCCCCAGTTTCCCAACGCCGGTCAGGAACACGAACTTGATATAGTCCGTATTGGCCTTCATCACGCGGTAGAAATCGTGCAGCACCCTCCGGTTCAGCTGTTCCAGCTCCGGATTGCCGTGTACGTCCACTATCGGACTGTCATACTCGTCGATCAATATCACGACCGGCTTACCCGTTCGATGATATATATCGATAATCAGATTGTTGAAACGCCCCTCCGGCGTATCGTCGGAATTAGACATACCGTATTCCGTTTCCCATCGGGACACGGACTCGGCCAAAGTTTTAGGAAGATCCTCCGGCGTATTATATCCACGGCGCGTAAAGTCCAGGCGCAGCACCGGATACTCCGTCCACTCCTCCGGTTCCAGTCGGTCGATGGCCAATCCCTTGAACAGTTCACGCTCGGCGCGGAAATAGCTGTCCATGGTGGATATCAGCAGACTCTTGCCGAATCGCCGGGGACGGCTGAGAAAGAAGAACTTTCCTGTCTCCACAAGCTGATGCACGTACATCGTCTTGTCGACATACGCAAATCCATTCCTTCTTATCTCTCTGAAGCTCGACTCGCTTACCGGATACTTTATCATACGCTTTCTTTTACAGAGTTTACGAAGTCTACTGATACAACTCCCATCAGTTTACAAAGATAACAAATTTAGACGTAAACGGCAAAAAAAGAAAAAGGGACGCACCGGGCGTCCCTCGTGAGTTTCATGAATTCGAGAATCGTAAGCGTCCTATCGCTGACGCTGTCAGTCTTCCATCGCGCCGCTGATAGCCTTGGCTATCTCGCGCATCTTCTCCGGATCCGGATCGGATATCTTGTTGGAGAAGTCCATGTCGCCCTCGCGCTGCAAGGGAACGAGATGGATGTGCGCGTGCGGCACTTCCAGACCCAGGACCGTCACTCCAACCTTGCGACACGGCATGGCCTTCTTGATTGCCTTTGCCACTTTCTTCGCGAACAGCACCATCCCGGTAAGTTCTTCGTCGTCGATGTCGAATATGTAATCGGTCTCATGCTTGGGCACCACCAGGGTATGGCCCCAATTCACCGGATTGATGTCCAGGAATGCAAAATACCTGTCGTCCTCCGCTATCTTGTAGCTCGGAATCTCCCCGGCGATTATTTTTGAAAAAATGGTCATGGTTTTTGATTTTTAAGCCCGGCTCGGCCGGACCGTGGGTTACGCAAGTGTCCGGAGGGCAGCTTTCAGTCCGGACAGACCGCTTGTATATAAGTTAATCAGGCCCGACGCATATACCGCTATATGCATCGGGCCGGGTATTAAATTTCGATTTTGATGATTTCAAAGTCCATTACGCCTGCCGGCACCTGGACTTTCACCACATCCCCCACATGATGGCCCATCAGAGCCTTGGCGATGGGAGTGTTGCTCGCTATCTTCATCTCGCGCAGGTTAGCCTCGCTTTCGGTCACGATGGTATAGGTCATCTGCATTCCGTTGGCCACGTTCTTGATGGTGACCTTGTTCAGCAGCTGCACTTCCTCCGTGTTCAGCTTCGAGTCGTCTATGATGCGCGCGGTGGCCACCAGTTCCTTCAGCTTCGATATCTTCATCTCAAGCATCCCCTGAGCCTCCTTGGCCGCATCGTACTCGGCGTTCTCCGACAGGTCGCCTTTGTCGCGCGCTTCGGCTATCGCCTGTTTGATCAGGGGGCGCTGTGCCTCCAGTGCCGACAGCTCCTCCATCTTCTTGTTATACCCTTCCTGAGTAAGATATGTTGCCATTGCTATAATTAGTTACCTGACAAAAATAGTGTTAAAAAATACCCCCGGGCAGCATTGATTCCGTCTCAATGTCCCAGGAGATGCTCCTTGCCGACTTGCGTCAGTGGTGTATTTCACGCCACAAAGTTAGCTAATTTTATTCATTCCACCAAAAAACTTCCGTTTTTAAATGATTTTTTATTAACTTTGACCTTTGGTAAAGACATTCGTTCTCCGAATACATATAAAACGCTCTTAAAGATACATATCTAAGACATGACAATCAACGAATCACAAGACGAGATAATAGATGAATTCGAGGCCCTGGGTCCCGACTGGATGGACCGTTACGCCTATATCATCGAGCAGGGCAACACGCTGCCTCCGTTTCCCGAGGCCGACAAGACCGCGGCCAACCTGATAGAGGGCTGCCAGAGCCGCGTGTGGATCGCGGCCTCGCGCCCCGACGGCCGGCACGTTCATTTCGAGGCCGACTCCGACGCCCTTATAGTCAAGGGGATCGTGGCCCTGCTGATGCGCGTGCTCAACGACCGCACTCCGCACGAGATACTGGACGCCGACCTGTATTTCATCGACCGCATCGGACTGGCCTCCCACCTGTCGCCCACCCGAAGCAACGGCCTCCTGGCCATGGTGAAGCAGATCCGCGACTACGCCACCGCCTACAACCTCCTTGACAATGCGTGACGGGAAGTTAAAGGAGTTAATGGAGTTGAAAAAGTTAAGATAATTCCGAAGATCGACCAACAGCCCCACTATTCTCTTAACTTTCTAAACTCTTTAAACTTTTTTTAAACTAAACAGAAATCAATCAACAATAACACAATATATGCTACTATCGATTTCGCAATTCTGGCAGGAACATTCGGCTTTGGCCATCCTGCTGTGTATCCTGGTGATAGTGATACCGCTGCTGGTATTCTACTGCATCAAGGCACACCGTGACCACCCCAAGGGACTGATACCGGCGGCCATCGCCAACATGGGCGAGCGCTTCGGCTATTACATCATGAACGCCGTGCTGCTGCTGTTCCTCTGCTCCAAGTTCGGCATCAGCGACGCCGCCGCCGGCTGGATCTACGCCGTGTTCTATTTCCTGATCTATGTGCTCAGCCTCCCCGGCGGCATGATAGCCGACCGCACCCAGAAATACAAGGGCACCATCATCAGCGGTCTGCTGGCCATGGCCATAGGCTATGCGCTGCTCTCCATCCCCGTATTCTCCGACGGCCCCGCCGGCGGCGTGTCGTGGGTACTGGTGTTCACATGCTTCGCGCTGTTCATCATCGCATTCGGCAACGGTCTGTTCAAGGGCAACCTGCAGGCCATCGTCGGCCAGCTCTACGACAACTTCGAGGCCGAGGCTGCCAAGAAGGGTCCCAAGGAGCTGGAGATTGCCAAGAGCCGCCGCGACTCCGGCTTCCAGATCTTCTACGTGTTCATCAACATCGGCGGCGTGATCGCACCGTTCATCGCCCCGCTGCTGCGTGAGTTCTGGCTCAAGGCACATCACCTGGCTTACAACGCCGACCTGCCCCGTCTGTGCCACAAACTGCTCAATGACGCCGGCAACATGTCGGCCGGCGACCATGCCAACCTCGTGGAACTGGCCGGCAAGGTCGGTTACGAAGGTGCCGTAGACAGCGGTTTCTGCACGCAGTACCTCGAGATATTCAACACCGGCGTCCACTTCTCGTTCATCGCCTCGGTTGTGGCCATGCTCATATCGCTCGCAGTGTTCGCATGGGTCATGAAGCGCCTGCCCAACCCCGTGAAGAAGGCCAAGAACGACAGCAATGTATCCGCCGCCGACGCCGCTCACGACGCCAAGGAGATCAAGCAGCGTATGTTCGCCCTCTACGCCGTGCTGCTCGTAGTGGTGTTCTTCTGGTTCTCGTTCCATCAGAACGGCCAGTCGCTGTCCGTATTCGCCCGCGACTTCGTCAAGACCGACAACGTCGCTCCCGAGATATGGCAGTGCATCAACCCCTTCTTCGTGATCGTGCTCACCCCCGTCATCATGTGGATATTCGCCGCCCTGGCACGCCGCAACAAGGATATCTCCACCCCCAAGAAGATTGCCTTCGGTATGGCCATCACCGCCATGGCGTATGTATTCCTGATGGTGGTGTCCATAGTCTACAACTATCCTTCGGGCGAGGAATTCAAGGGCCTTGCCGAGGCTGTCAAGGAGTCGATGAAAGCCGGCCCCGCCGTGCTGATACTGACATACTTCTTCCTCACGGTGGCCGAGCTGTTCATCTCGCCCCTCGGACTGTCGTTCGTATCGAAGATCGCGCCCAAGCATCTGCAGGGCATCTGCCAGGGTCTGTGGCTGTCGTCCACGGCCATCGGCAACCTGTTCATCGCCCTTGGCGTGACGATGCTCAACTCCTTCCCCTATCAGTGGGAATGCTGGGCCGTATTCGCCGGCCTCTGCCTCCTCTCCATGACCGTGATGTTCTCCATGGTCAACTGGCTGGAGCGCGTCACCAAGTAACGCCCCGCCTCATCCGTAACACCCGCATCACCGCGACTCAACCACAGCGCCTGCCCCTTATCCGGCAGGCGCTGTGCAAAACAATATGAATAACACCCGGGAATGAGCCGCTATTTATTACGACGTCTATACACTGCCTTGTCGACAATATTTATGTTGGCGCTCCTTGCGGCGTCAACAGGCTGCTCGCGCCGTCCCGACACAAGGCTCACGCGCATCGCAGCCATAGTTTCCGACCACCCGGAAATGGCATTGCAGGGACTTGACAGCATTAACCCTGACGACCTGCCGGAGTCCGACCGGCATTTCCATGATTTCCTTACCATCAAGGCCAGGGACAAAACTTCCGTGCCCCATGTATCCGACAGCCTGATTCTCGACGTTATCGACTATTACTCCGCGCATCAATCCGACCCCATATATCCCGAAGCCCTCTACTATGGCGGTCGTGTTCATTACGAGCTTGGCGATTATCCCACTGCATTGCAGTATTTCCAGCAGGCCCTCGACAATCCGGGCCACGCACCCGACACCACCGACCTTAAAAACAGGCTGAACAGCCAGATAGGATGGTTATTGTGTGACCTACGGCTTTATCAGAGGGCAATTCCCTATTTCTCGCAGATGTTGAAAGACAAGATGGATGAACGGGATTCCATCGGTATAGTTTTTGCTCAACAGGGATTAGGAGGAGCCTACTACGATTTAGGAACGTTGAGCGATATCGATTCCACCCGAAACGATTTATTAAATAAAGCAGACTCAATTCTTTCCCGATCTCTTGATTATACCGTTAAACTCCCCAACGCATTTGGAGCCAACTCCCGAATCTTTCTGGCAGCTGTAAAACAAGCAACAGGAGACATCGGGACTGCCGTGAACCTGATAAGACACACCCCTGATCAGGTCAAACCAATCCAGCGTAATGTCGCCCTCGCGTATGCCGCCGACATATATTTGGATGCCGGTATCATGGACACCGCCTATATGTATGCGCACGAACTTATTGTCAGTGAAGACATCACGAATAAGAAAACCGGATACCGCATCATTCTGTCTCCGGAATTCAGACACACACTCCATCCCGACACCTTGAACCAGTACTACACGGATTATAAGAATCTTCTTGAGGCATATTTCGACGATAATCCCAACGAGCAGGCATTGTTGCAGGAAAGTCTGTATAATTACAAACTGCATGAACGCGAGAGGCTCAAAGAACACGCTGCAAACGAACGCCTTAGATGGATCATCGCCGGCATCGTCATCCTGGCGCTTATCGCGTCATCCATAATGCTGTTCATCAAGAATCGTGACAAAGCCACCATCATTCAACTGCGCGAAAATCTGGACAGCCTCCAAAAACTGAAATCACAGCTACCTCCTCCGGTGGAACCCCCTGCTATGGATTCCTTATCGGATGCCGATTCAACAGAGCCGGATACCATTAACAATGAGCCGGCACTTCGCGAAAAACTGCGCGATGAGCTAATGGCTCTTTACGAGCAGTCAAAGTCACAAAAAGTTTCTCCCATAATACTGAATTCTAAGATATACTTTCAAATCACCGGCCTGATTTCGGAAGGGAAACACATCGACGATGGAACTTTTGACGAACTGAAACGGACGGTATTACAGGCTTCCCCTAAATTCATAGACAACCTGAAAATACTGACTCAAAACAAATTGACCGAGCTTGACTTACAGACAGCCCTCCTCATCAAGTGTGGCTTCAGGCCATCTGAGATGACTGTTCTCTTTGCCCGTTCCAACGGAGCGATAATTTACCGCAGAAACACACTGGCCACAAAAGTATTCGGACATACAGAAAGCGTCGATGTCGTAAACGGCATCATCCGTCTGCTGTAAACATCAGACACTGCGAGCCGACAGCGCCTGGAACGGAGGTTTTCAACCTCCGCCACATTGAATAATTCCATCATAAAAACACCGAAGCATATTTTTTCAATAGCTCAGATATAATTTTCAATCCGCGCGATTACTCCTCCCATTGTCGGCGACTGGAGCGGCGGTGTCCTCACCGCCTATTTGTGACGGCGTGGACGTCGTCATTCCAGTAGTAGCGCAGGCTGTTCAGCGACTATAATCACAGGGTTTATTGATTGGAAAGCTGATTGCAATGCGCCCATTACACTCTGTTATTCAACAATATGCAAAAACAATCATTTTTACAATCATTCAAAACTTGACATTTTTCCGGAGTGTTCATAATTTTGCCTTGAAAATCAAGACTACGATACATAATGAACAAACTAATTACTATCTTAAGCCTCGCGCTTCTGGCTTTGGTGGCGATGCCTGTCGATGCTGCGACCCGAACCAAACGCACCATTACTTTGAAGAAAGTGCCAAAACAGCCAAAAGATGACTGCAAAGACCGTTATAAGATTCCTGCTATTCCTTTAATCTGCTATGTCGACAAAGACAGCGGCATACAGCCTCTCGACACCTCGGAAATCGAGTCCTATGAGGTCTGGGATTGCACCGACACTGCTCCCTTAGTCGTCTATGAGGATGAGGGTCTTTTTGTCGATTATATCCTGAATAATGATACACAGGGCATTATCAAGCTGTGCACTCCCGATTACATCTACATAGGAAGTATTGACGCATCCTCTCAACAATAACGTTTCCCCATAGTCCGACATACGGATTACAACCATAACTAACCAATATCAACCCAATCATCAAAAACAATGAAAACAAAACTGTTCATCCTGTTATGCTTCGCATTCATGTTCGGTGCATGTACGGGTGACTACATTCAGCCATCCTCAACGGAGAATAACAGTCGCAGCACACGAGGCTTCAATCCTGACATCTGTATGACTCAGGACTCCGTATTGCAGTTCATAGACGCAAATGCTCTCAACAATGTATTAACCAACGTCATGAATCTGGAATCAGAGGAAGAACGTTTTGAGTATATCAGAGAGTTAGTGCCGGGGTTTGTCTCGCTAAAAGAGAAGTATGTCCGCGCGCTTGAAGAAGTAGACAGCCTCGTCGACACCAAAGAAGACCTTGAACTGTTCAAACAACGCCATCCGGAATTCTATTATGCTAATGAGGGAGCTGATTGCGGTATCTATCTTCCAATGGAAGAACCTGTTTATGCCTATGTTACTCCTGCATCCGGCAATATAATAATCGCCAATCAACAAATCAACAAGATCAAGACACCATCATACCAGAGTTTAAAGGAATATGGTCTTACATATTCTGATTCCGATAAAACAATAACTCTTGAAGAATTTCTTTCCACACCAGCCATTCAACCGCTTATTGAAGAACCATATGGGACTTTTATTTTTACCGGCGACCGCGTCAAAGAGGTTCCAAAAGGCGTTATGTATTCATCTGGATGGATTAAAAACAGTAAACGCAAATTTAAGGTTGAAGCACGTCGTGACATCGAGAAAACATCTTTCCCAGGAGGTGCCTACTTATGGGAAGGTCGCCTTCACGTTGAGTTGAGTTTTCGCAAAAAAGTTGCTGGCAGTTGGATAAACTATAGTTCAAGAACGGAGTCTGTGATAAGTTTAAGAAATATATATGAATCAGATTTCAAAGTGTCTCCGCAGCAGAACCGAAATGGACATAGCGATCATGATATTTTCCTTCCCATTCCGTGTAATGTCACATTGAATGCCGGAAACTATTGTTATACATATCCGACATTAGTATGTCACGCGAATATCAAATACCAAGGATTTAGTGACAACATGGATTTTGACTGGGAATTAGCCGGTGCATACTGTATCACTGATGGAAAAATTGATATCCTAAATCGTTGGCCCTGACGAACTCCAATCCTAAAATCATGCAAAACAAAACAGTTTATCGAATTTCATTGCTCTTGATATTAGCAATAGCTGGAATCTCAAGTCCCGTTGTCGCGCAGGACGACAGGAACGAGGATGTCAAGAACCGTTGGAGCGTACACGCCGCTGTCAACCTATCGCATAAATGCATCGAACCGATTCTGTGGAACACTTCTACCAATGAGCTAATTTTCCGCAATGCCCGTTTCGGATGGGGTGTCGGCGCGATGATAGGAGCTAACTACGATATCCGCTTTAACAGGACATGGAGCCTGACCCCGGGGCTCGACATCCAGTATGTCAACAACGGTGCCGAAATCCACAGTTCCTGTTACGACGACATACCGCAGACAAACCTGCCATTCAGACGCACCAACGTAATTCATTCATGGAACATCACAATTCCAGTCCTGATGAACATGCGTGCTCCTATCAGCCGCAAGGTCGGATTCCGTGTAGGGGCCGGTCCATATCTTACCGAAACTTTCTACGCCCAGTCGTACATATATTTCTCGGATAAGATGACAGATTACAACGGAGGCTTCGGCACATACTTCAACCTCGGAATCATGGGAGAGATGGCCGTCGAGACCGGCAATCACTTCTCATATTTCTACCGAGTCCAATATCCGTTCCTCAAAGATAAGATCGACTCCAAGGTCATGACCATGTCATTAGGCGTGGCTTATACATTCTGACATTCTCAACAACATCATAACGCACAGAGAGGTTGTGTCAACAAAAAAAGACACGACCTCTTTTGTCATCTTCCCTTAACTTTTTTTGACATTTATGTGTTTATATGGAAAAATAGAATTAATTTTGCAGAGTTTTTCAGGAACCGTCTGTACTTCACATTAAATATATAACTGATACAGGCTGTTTCGCACAGGAAGAGAGAGAGGAATACAAAGTGATTCGTCATTATTTCCACATCAGCGCATTGACGGCGGCCATCCTGCTGCTGGTGCCGTCCGCTGGCTGTAACCGACAGAGCCGGATACCATTAACAATGAACCGGCACTTCGCGAAAAACTGCGCGACGAGCTGATGGCTCTTTACGAGCAGTCAAAGTCACAAAAAGTTTCTCCCGTAATCCTGAACTCTAAAATATACTTTCAAATCACCGGCCTGATTTCGGAAGGGAAACACATCGACGATGAAACTTTTGACGAACTGAAACGGACGGTATTACAGGCTTCCCATAAATTCATAGACAACCTGAAAATACTGACTCAAAACAAATTGACCGAGCTTGACTTACAGACAGCCCTCCTCATCAAGTGTGGCTTCAGGCCATCTGAGATGACTGTTCTCTTTGCCCGTTCCAACGGAGCGATAATTTACCGCAGAAACACACTGGCCACAAAAGTATTCGGACATACAGAAAGCGTCGATGTCGTAAACGGCATCATCCGTCTGCTGTAAACATCAGACACTGCGAGCCGACAGCGCCTGGAACGGAGGTTTTCAACCTCCGCCACATTGAATAATTCCATCATAAAAACACCGAAGCATATTTTTTCAATAGCTCAGATATAATTTTCAATCCGCGCGATTACTCCTCCCATTGTCGGCGACTGGAGCGGCGGTGTCCTCACCGCCTATTTGTGACGGCGTGGACGTCGTCATTCCAGTAGTAGCGCAGGCTGTTCAGCGACTATAATCACAGGGTTTATTGATTGGAGAACTGATTGTAACGCACTTCATACTACCTATTATTCAACCAATTGCAAAAACAATCATTTTCCCAATCATTCAAAACTTGACAATTATCCTGCCTATTCCTAACTTTGCCTCCGAAATCAATCCAACAATATTATGAACAAAGTGACAGTCTACATGAGTGCCCGCAAGAAGATGTGGTCCGGATGGAGAGCTGACCCTAAACGGTGGATGGCTTTCATGCCGGCATTGTCAAACTTCAAAGAGGCCATTTACAAAGAAACCTATAATAACAGTATTGGAGTATGCGAAAGTTAATAGTGCTGCTCACGCTTGGGATGATGAGTATGATTGCGTTTGGGCAGCAGAAGCTGGAGTGGGGGATAAAGGCGGGCTGGAACATTTCATTCCCTGTAGATGCCACGCGCGCATCATACGGATTCAATGCCGGTGTGTTCGGGCAACTCAATCTGAACCGCATCTGGTATCTTGACGCAGGCCTGCGATTCAATTACAAGCCATGGTGTGTCAAACAATCCTATGATTCGGACAATATGTGGAATGGCGTCCCGATGTCAGTCAAGGCCACAGGCAATCCTTTTGCTCTTGAACTGCCGGTGCATGCGGGTGTCAGATTCGATCTCGCCCCTGCAGCAAAGATGTTTGTATCACTCGGCCCGTATATAGGAACAGGACTGTTCGGCAAGGGGAAAGTCTCCTCTATAATGACGGACAGCGGCGTTAAAGAAACAGAATCCCTTAATATGTATGGCGACAGCCCGTATTCGATGCGGAGATTCGAAGTCGGTGCCGATGCTTCAATAGGCGTTGAGATAAAAGACCATTACCGAATTTCGGTCGATTATCTGTTCCAGTTCAACAATGCCGCAGAAGGCACTGTAACACCTGTAAGTCATGCGCAAGTGTTCTCTCTGAATTTTGGATATAAATTCTGACGACAAAGACAGATTCAGCTCTCAGTCCCGGGGTATTGCCATCGCCGGAATCGCGGCAAGGACTCCGAAGGTCATACATTCACCGACCCGTCAAGCGTGCAATCATCCCGCTTGACGGGTCGTGGTCTGTCGCATCTTTTTATGAGGCGCGTCAGGATGTAAGGACTTAACTTTTTTTGACATTTATGTGTTTATATGGAAAAATAGAATTAATTTTGCAGAGTTTTTCAGAAACTGTCTGTACTTCACATTAAATATATAACTGATACAGGCCGTTTCCCACAGGAAGAAAGAGAGGAATACAGCAGTGATTCGTCATTATTTCCACATCAGCGCATTGACCGCGGCCATCCTGCTGCTGGTGCCGTCCGGTGGCTGTAACCGACAGAGCCGGAACGAGGCCATAACCGATTCCGACTCCGTCGCGACCGCGCCGGCCGAGTATTATCATGCCGACAACGATATCGCCATGACCGTCAGGAGCCTTGTCGACGCCCTCAGCATCGGCGAGCGCCTCGATTCCGCCAACTATGATTTCAAGGGCGTCCTGACCGACGGCCAGGGCCGGCCCCTGTACACCGACATCACCGGCACTCCCGGTATCTGGGAAGTGGACGTAACCTCACCCACCTCGGCCGTGATACGCAACACCAATATAGGCGACCTCCTGCCCTGGGACCTGGAGCATTACCTGGTCCAGACCCTAAACCTTGACGAAAGCGACATGATCCCTCCCTCGCCCGAGGTGCCCGCCGACGCCGACATCCACCGCGTGGAGTATGACTTCGGCAGCGGCTACCTGCGCATCGAGACGCGCAAGGTCATAGCCGACGGCATGGAGGGCGCGCTGATGAACATAACGACTGCAAAGAAACCCGATGGAGCTGAAAGCCGCGCTATATCTCGTCCCGTCTGAGCTGAGCCACGCTCCGCTCGCCGATGTGCTCCCCGCCGGAAACCTCGGCGTGGTCAGGGAGTTGCGCCATTTCATCGTGGAGAACCTGCGCTCGGCGCGCCGTTTCCTGCGCCGCTGGGACCCGGCATTCCCCATCGACGAATGCTCCTTCCATGAACTGAACACCCACACCGACCGCGCCGTCATATCCGCATGGCTCGACCCTCTGCGCCAAGGCACTCCGATGGGACTTCTCAGCGACGCCGGATGTCCTGCCGTGGCCGATCCCGGTTCCGACATCGTCGCCATAGCCCAGAAAGAAGGCCTGCAGATCATACCACTCGTCGGACCTTCGTCCATACTGTTAGCACTGATGGCCAGCGGATTCAACGGCCAGGGGTTCGCTTTCAACGGTTATCTGCCGCAGGACCCGCAGACGCGCCGCCAGCGCATCATCGAACTGGAACGCCTCGCAGCACGCACCGGCCAGACACAGATTTTCATCGAGACCCCCTACCGCAACAACGCCATGGTCAAGTCCCTGGCCGAGACCCTGCGCCCGGATACGCTTCTGTGTGTGGCCGCGGACATCACCGACCCCGACGCCGAGTCCATCAGGACCCGCGCCGCAGCCAAATGGCGCTCGGCCAAATATGACTACGACAAGCGTCCCGCCATATTCCTGATCCACGTGCCCCAGGCCGCACCGCCGGCTGCCAGGAAAGGAGGTGGCCGCCGATGAGTCCGCGTTACGTCCCCACTCTCCAGCCCATGCTGCCCTTCGAGGAATTCGAGTCCGACTTAGCCGTCAGCCCCGCCGACGAACTGAAGGTGGACGACCCGCTGTATTTCATGTCGTTCGGTTCCGGATCGAGCGGCAACAGCTGCTATATAGGCACCGTCCGTGGAGGCATAATAGTGGACGCCGGCGTCAAGACCGACCATATCGAGATGTCGCTGCGCAAGCATGGCATCAAGATGCAGGACGTCAAGGCACTGCTACTGACCCACGACCACTCCGACCATGTGCGCTATGCCTACTCGCTGCTGCGCACCAACCGCCACATGTCGCTTTACTGCACGCCCCGCGTGCTGAACGGCATACTGCGCCGCCACAACATATCCAAACGCATCAAGGACTACCATTCCCCCATCTTCAAGGAGATACCCTTCAAGGTGGGCCGCATGGAGATCACCGCATTCGACGTGCCGCACGACGGCAGCGACAACATGGGCTTCTCGCTGCAGTTCGGCCGTCACCGTTTCGTGTTGGCCACCGACCTGGGCGAAGTGGCCGAACGCGCCGATTTCTACATGCGGCAGGCCAACTACCTGGTGATAGAGGCCAACTACGACGCCGACATGCTCCGCACCGGCCGTTATCCCGAATACCTCAAGGCGCGCATCGCCACAAGCAACGGACACCTGGACAACATGCAGACGGCCCGCTTCCTGGAATCGGCCGTCAATCCGGAACTGAAATACGTGTTCCTCTGCCATCTGTCGCTCGACAACAACACCCCCGCCAAGGCCCTGAAGGCCGTGCGCGACGTGCTCGAGACCGGGGGGCGCCGTGTCGGCAACGCCATGACCGCAGTCACCGACCACACCGCCGACATCCAGCTCTCCGCCCTCCCCCGCTTCGAATCCTCCCCCCTCTACATCTTCCGCTAAGCATCGTCACTCACTTCACGCCGTCAATGACTGGAATGACGACGTCCACGTCGTTAACATCAGGGCGGTGAGGACTCCGCCCCTCCAGTCGCAGCTGATACACAAAGCATGGTCGGACTTTATATATTTCCGTTATTTCCCGAAATTTGTTAATTTTGCAGATATGGAGACAGCGATACCCGAGGGATTCAAGGAGGAGATACGACGGATGGATGGCATTGACGGCGAGGCATTACTCGCCGCGCTCGACACGCCGTCGCCCGTCAGCATCAAGATAAACAGGCGCAAGATGCCGGACTGCTCGGCGCAAGCCGTGGCGGGGACGTTGGGCTACGGGGACCTGAAGCCGGTGCCGTGGTGCGCGTCGGGATTCTACCTGCCGTCGCGCCCGCAGTTCACGCTCAATCCGCTGCTTCATGCCGGCTTGTTCTATGTGCAGGAAGCCGGCTCGATGTTCTATGAGTCGATAGTTCAGGAAGTCGCCGCCGATATGCCTCCCGGCCTCGTGCTGGACGCTTGCGCAGCGCCCGGCGGCAAATCCACCTCCATACTCAACGCCCTGCCCGACGGCTGGACACTGGTCAGCAACGAATTCGTGCCGACACGCGCCGCCGTGTTGCGCGAAAACCTGCTGAAATGGGGCTATCCCGATATCATAGTCACTAACAGCCCCGTATCGGCATTGGCCAAGGCCGGCCCTCTGTTCAGCATCGTGGCCGTGGACGCCCCCTGCTCGGGCGAAGGGATGATGCGGAAGGAACCGGTGGCCCGCTCGCAATGGAGCCCCGGCCTGGTGCAGCAATGCGCCGCGTTGCAGCGCGAAATACTCGCCGACGCCGTCGACGCCCTCCTGCCCGGCGGAATACTGATATATTCCACCTGCACGTTCAACACCGCCGAGGATGACGACAACCTGCAGTGGCTGGTCGATAACTTCGGCCTCGAGCCGATTCAGCTGCGATGCGCCGCGCTCGTACCGGGCCATGCCGACAATCCATCCTCCAACCATGCCGTGCGGTTCATGCCGCACATCACCGACAGCGAGGGCCTGTTCGTGGCCGCGCTCCGCAAACCGGGCGAACTCCGTCCCGTCAAAAATCCGAAGGCAAAACTCTCCCAATTGCTGAAATGCTGCAAGGTGCTGTGCGACGGTTATCCGGAGCCGGTCATGAAGGGTAAGAACCTGATTCCCGACCCTACCGCCGCGCTCGACGTCACATTCGACGCAAACAAATATCCACGGGCTGACGTTGACCTTACGACGGCCCTGGACTATCTGAGGCATAACGCCATTACCCTGCCCGCCGGTTCCCCCGCAGGCGTAACGGTACTGACCTACAAAGGATTCCCCCTCGGCTTCGTCAAGAACCTCGGGAACCGCGCAAACAATATGTATCCCAAAGAATGGAGAATAAGAAACCTGTAAAAGCCGACCGCAGCGCCATCTTTCCCGTCGTGGGGATGATGTGCGCCGTTTGCGCCAACACCGTCGGCAAAACTGTGTCTAACATAAAGGGCGTGACTTCGGCCGACGTGAATTTTGCCGCCGGCACCCTCAGCGTGTCGTGGGATTCCTCGCTGACCGATCCCGAGGAGATGGCCCGCGCCCTAGACCAGGCCGGTTATGCCCTCATTTCCGACCACGACGAAGCGCAGGCACAGCAGGAAGCCGCTCTGCGCGAGGAACGCGAGTTTAATTCCCTGAAACGCCGCATGATCACGGCATGGGCCATAACCATTCCCCTGGCCGCGCTCTGCATGGCCCACCTGCATTTCCCCGGCGCCGACTGGCTTTATACCGTCATGGCCGCCGTGGTGATGTTCTGGTGCGGTGCAGGATTCTACAAGCGGGGATTCAAGGCCCTGTTGGCAAAGGCTCCGTCGATGGACACCCTCGTGGCCATTTCCACGCTGGTCAGCTTTCTGTTCTCGCTGTTCAACACCATCTGGCCGGAATATCTGTCCAGCCGCAGCATGACGCCCGAACTGTATTATGAAGGTAGCGCCATGATCATAGCCTTCGTACTGACGGGCAAATTCATGGAGGGCAGCAGCCGGCGTCATGCCGGCGACGCCCTTAAGGCACTTATGGGTCTGCAACCGTCGTCGGCGGTCAAAATCGAGTCCGACGGCTCGCAGCGAACGGTCGAGATCTCGTCTATACGCCCCGGCGACACACTGTTGGTACGTCCCGGCGACCGCATACCCGTTGACGGCACTGTCGAGAACGGCCCGGCCTCGGTGGACGAAAGTATGCTTTCGGGCGAACCGATTCCTGTCGAAAAGACCGACGGCGACGAGGTCACGGCCGGAACACTCTGCATCAACGGTTCGCTGCGCATCACGGCGCGCCGCGTGGGAGCGGCCACCGAGCTGGCACGCATCATCGCCTCCGTACGACGCGCACAGAGTTCCAAGGCCCCCGTGCAACGCCTCGTGGACCGTGTCAGCGCGTTCTTCGTGCCGACCGTCATCTGTCTGGCCATCCTCACCTTCATAGTCTGGATATGCGTCGACCCGGACTATCTGCCGCAGGCATTCGTCACCTCTATCTCTGTGCTGGTCATCGCCTGTCCCTGCGCGTTAGGACTGGCAACGCCCACGGCCATCATGGTAGGTATAGGTCGCGCCGCCTCCAACGGCATCATCATCAAGGACGCCTCCGCACTGGAACAGATTTCCAGGACGGACACCATTCTGTTTGACAAGACCGGTACCCTCACCACCGGCCACCCGAAAGTAACCGACATATTTTTCAGCGACACACTCACCGAAGAACAGCGCCGCGAGGCCGAGCAGGTGCTCTATGGTGCCGAATCGCGAAGCGCCCACCCGTTGGCCGAAGCCATCTGCGAACATCTGCGTGACCGAAATGTGCAGCCTGCCGAACCCGACGACTTCCGCTATGAAGCCGGTTCGGGCATATTCTGTACTACAGGGGGCAAGGAATATGCCATCGGTACTCCGCGCCTGGCTGACAAATCGGCCGACTTGGCGTTGCGTATGCACATCGCCGATATGGAACGCGATGGACTGAGCATAATCGTGATGATGCAGGGAGACACGCTGCTGTTGGCCTTAGGCGTGCGCGACACGTTGCGGCCGGAAACCGCCGACACCGTCGCCAAACTGAAAGCCGACGGTATCACCCCGATATTGCTGACAGGCGACCGCCGCAACGCGGCCCTGACGGTGGCACATCAGGTCGGCATAGAGACGGTGATAGCCGAGACACTTCCCGCCGACAAACTGATGGAAGTGGAACGCTTGCAGAAGGAAGGGCATTACGTAGCTATGTGCGGCGACGGCATCAACGACGCCGAGGCTCTGGCAAAGGCCAACGTCTCGATCGCCCTGGGAGGCGGCTCCGAAATAGCAATGGAGACGGCTCAGCTCACCCTGGCCGGCGGCAACATCGCCATGATTCCCACGGCAATTTCCCTCTCCAAAAAAACGCTCCGCATAATACGCGAGAACCTGTTCTGGGCGTTTATATATAATGTGATAGGAATCCCGCTGGCAGCCGGCGTGCTTTACCCGCTCGGCTTCCTGCTCAACCCCATGATAGCCTCGGCCGCCATGGCGCTGAGTTCCGTATGCGTTGTAACCAACTCACTGAGACTCAGAAAAATCAAGATATAACCCTCGTAAGACATAAGGATATGAAATTCAAGACGAATGCGCGTTGCGCCGGCTGCAAGGCAGCAATAATGGATGCCGTGACCAAAAAGTTTCCGAACGCCGAATGGCAGATGGAGGTGGAGAGCACCGACAAGGTGCTGGAGTGCCACGGAATTCCCGAGGATGCCGAGCACGCCGCCGAGGTGATCAAGACCATCGAGGAGACCGGCTTCAAGGGAAGCTGGATGCAGCAGACCGGTTATTGATGCCTCAAGACCGGCTATTGATGTCCGAAGGCTGGCAGGAGCGCACCGAACGGCTTATAGGTCAGGAAGCTATGCAGCGTCTGGCCCGGGCACGTGTGCTCGTGGCCGGCGTGGGTGGCGTGGGCGGTTATGCCGCCGAGATGTTGGCCCGTTCCGGCGTCGGCCACCTCACGGTAGTGGATGCCGACAACGTGGCGCCATCCAACATCAACCGCCAGATCATCGCGCTGCATTCCACCGTCGGACAGCCCAAGACCGCGCTGTTCGCCGCACGTTTCCGCGACATAAACCCGGACATTTCGGTCGATGCACGGCAGGAATACATCACGCCCGACAACGTGCCGGAACTTCTTGACGACCATTACGATTACGTCATAGACGCCATCGACACGGTGGCGCCGAAAATGGCGCTGATATGCCATTGTCTGGAGTACCGCATACCCGTCATAAGCAGCATGGGCGCCGGCGGCCGCATCGACCCGACACAGGTGGGGTATTTCGACATATCGCAGACGCGCAACGACGGGCTGGCGCGTGTGGTGCGTCAGCGGTTGCGCAAAATGGGCATCAACCGTGGCCTGAAGGTAGTGGCCAGCACCGAGGTGCCCCATTCCCGCGCGCTGATTAGCCTGGACGAGCCCAACAAGAAGTCCAGCTTCGGCACCCTCGCCTCGATTCCATCAATTTTCGGCATTTTCCTGGCCAACCATGTCATTACAACCATAGCATGCTTGAAATAATCGACATAAACAAACATTACGGCTCGCTTCACGTGCTGAAAGACGTGAACCTGACCATCGGCGAGAAAGAGATCGTGACCATCCTTGGCCCGTCGGGCGCCGGCAAGACAACGCTGCTTCAGATAGCTGGCACGCTCGACACTCCCGACTCGGGCCGCATACTCTACGACGGCGAGGCCGTGCAGGGGCTGTCGGACAAAAAGCTGTCGGCCTTCCGCAACAGCCACATCGGCTTCATCTTCCAGTTCCACCAGCTGCTGTCGGAATTCTCCGCGCGCGAGAACGTGGCGCTGCCGGCCATGATAGGGGGCATGAGCCGCGCCAAGGCCCTGCGTCGCGCCGACGAACTGCTGGACCTGCTCGGACTGGCCGACCGCCGTCAGCACAAACCGGCGCAGCTGTCGGGCGGCGAGCGTCAGCGCACCGCCGTGGCACGTGCCCTGGTCAACAATCCGCGCGTCGTATTCGCCGACGAGCCCACCGGAAGCCTCGACTCGCGAAACCGCGACGAGATACAGGAACTGTTCTCCAGCCTCTGCGACTCCCTGGGCCAGACCTTCGTAATCGTGACCCACGACTCCTCCCTCTCCGGAATAGCCGACCGCACCATCCACATGGCCGACGGCCAGATAGTAAACGAATGCCGGAAGCTGTCTAATTCCTCTGACAACTCTGATTCCTCTGATACCCTCCCTTTGGATTAATGCCGAATTTGTTGTAAATTTGCATTCATTATCAACCGAAACAATTAAAGAAATGGAAAATAAAGAACAGAACCAGCAACTGCAGATACAGCTCCGTCCCGAACTGGCCGACGGCAAATACACCAACCTGGCCATGATCGGCCACAACCCCAGCGAGTTCCTGATCGACTTCATCTTCGCCGCTCCCGGCATGCCTCAGGCTCCCGTGGTGTCGCGCGTCATCATGAGCCCCGAGAACGCCAAGAAACTCCTGTTCGCCCTGCGCGACAACATCCAGAAGTACGAGGCTCAGTTCGGCGAGATTCTTCCCGCTCAGGTCAAAGGACAGGCCGGCAACAATTGATATGGATTCCAATCTGTTGATATACAACACGCTGACGCGCACCAAGCAGCTGTTCAAACCGCAGCAGCCGGGGCACGTCGGCATGTATGTGTGCGGCCCCACCGTCTATGGCGACGCCCACCTGGGCCACGCCCGCCCCGCCATCACGTTCGACATCCTGTACCGTTACCTCCGGTTCCTCGGTTACAAGGTGCGCTACGTGCGCAATATCACTGACGTGGGTCACTTGGAGCACGATGCCGACGAGGGTGAGGACAAGGTGGCCAAGAAGGCGCGCCTCGAGCAGCTCGAGCCGATGGAGGTGGTGCAGTACTACCTGAACCGCTACCACCGCGACATGCAGGCGCTCAACGTGCTGCCCCCCAGCATCGAGCCTCACGCCTCGGGCCATATCATAGAGCAGATAGAATACGTGAAGAAGATTCTGGATGCCGGCTACGCCTACGAAAGCTGCGGCTCCGTCTACTTCGACGTGGCCAAATACAACAAGGACCATCATTACGGCATTCTGTCTGGCCGCAACATCGACGACCTGAAGAACACCACGCGCGAGCTGGACGGCCAGCAGGAGAAACGCAATCCCCTGGACTTTGCCCTGTGGAAGAAGGCCGCTCCCGAACACATCATGCACTGGCCCAGCCCCTGGAGCGAGGGATTCCCGGGCTGGCACCTGGAGTGCTCAACGATGGGCCGCAAATACCTTGGCGACGTATTCGACATCCACGGCGGCGGAATGGACCTGATGTTCCCCCACCACGAGTGCGAGATAGCGCAGAGCGTGGCCGCGCAGGGTCATCCGGCCGTGAACTACTGGATGCACAACAACATGATTACCATCAACGGCCAGAAGATGGGCAAGTCGTACAACAACTTCATCACCCTGGAGCAGTTCTTCAAGGGCGAGCACGAGTTGCTGACGCGTCCATACAGCGGCATGGTGATCCGTCTGTTCATCCTGCAGGCCCACTACCGCAGTCCGCTGGACTTCAGCGACGACAACCTGCAGAGTGCCGAAAAGGCGTTGCAGAAACTGGAGGAGGCACGCGCCCGCCTCAGGAACCTGCAGCCCGCGTCGGATACCGACGCCGACCTGCCCGACTACGTGGGCCTGGCGCTCGAGGCCATGAACGACGACCTCAACACCCCCATAGCCCTGAGCCATATATTCGATGCCGTCAAGACCATCAACGCGGCCACCGACGCCGGCCTGAAGCTGTCGCAGCACAACATTGACGAACTCAACAGGCTGTTCGGCACGGTGCTGACCGACCTGTTGGGCATCATACCCGCCGATGCGGGCTCGGACGTAGACCTTGAGCCTTACCGCAAGGCCGTGGACCTGGTGCTTGAAGTGCGCGCCAACGCCAAGGCCGCCAAGGACTGGGCCACTTCCGACCTGATCCGCGACCGCCTCGCCGAAATCGGCTTCAACGTCAAGGATACAAAGAACGGCGCCGAATGGAGCCTTAAGTAACAAGCGCTTCCTCCCCGCCGGGGAAGCTGCCGTGTCATCAATGGAGCTGCTATATCAGTATCTCTGGAAGCAGCGGATGATGGGCCGTAAATGCCTCACAGTCCGCGGCGACGATGTGGAAATCATCTATGCCGGCATCCACAACCGGGATGCCGGCCCTGATTTCCTCAACGCCCGTCTGCGCATCAACGGCAGGGAATGGATAGGCAACGTCGAGATCCATGTCAAGGCCAGCGACTGGCGGAGGCATGGCCACGACGCGGATCCGGCCTACGGCAACGTCATCCTGCACGTCGTGGGCGTGGACGACATGCGCGTCAGCCGCGACGACGGCTCGGAGATTCCGCAGACCGTGGTGACATTCCCCGAAAGCTTCTACCGCATGTACGAGGCCCTGAGCCACCGGATCTCGAACGTGCCCTGCGAGCCTTACATCAGGCAGTTGCCGGGTCTTTCGGTCGCCGACTGGCTGTCGTCGCTATGCGTGGAGCGGATGCAGGACAAGGCCGACCGCATACTGCAGTGCAACCGTTCGTTGGGCGGCGACTGGAACGCCACCTGCTTCGTGTCGCTGGCACGTGCTTTCGGCTTCAACCTCAACGGCGACCCATTCGAGATGCTGGCACGCTCGCTGCCGCTCAATTTCCTGGCGCGCCATTCCGACAACCTGCTGCAGATCGAGGCCCTGATGTTCGGTCAGGCCGGTATGCTCGACACCTCGCTGCACATCTTCGACGAATATTACCAGACCCTGGCACGCGAATACTTCTTCTTAGCGCGCAAATACGACCTGCGCCCCATGAACGTGGCCCTGTGGAAGTACGCCCGCACCCGGCCGCAGAATTTTCCGCACCGGCGCATCGCGGCCCTCTGTGCCGCGCTGTACGGCGGATTCACAATGCTGTCCGACCTGCTGGAATGCCGCCGCAGCACCGACCGCATCCGCGCGCTGTTCGACCTGCGCCCGTCGGCCTACTGGGAGACGCACTCCGACTTCGATGTGCCCGGCCACGGCGCCGCGACGATGTCCAAGGCTGCCGTAGATCTGATCATCATCAACTTCGTGGCTCCGATGCTCTATGCCTACAGTTCGGCGCACGGCGACCTCGAGGCGGCCGACAACGCCCTGAACCTCTGGTACGGACTCACTCCCGAAAACAACACCTTCATCCGGCAATGGCAGTCGGCCGGAATCGCTCCCGAATCGGCCGCCGATTCGCAGGCGCTGATTCAGCTGCGCAAGAAGTACTGCGACTTCTCGCGATGCCTCGACTGCCGCTTCGCAGCCTCTCTGCTCCGCCTCTCCGCCCTCCCCGCAGTCAACAATCTGTCCCCCATGCCGTTTAATTAATATGGCAACCGATTAATATGAAAGTTCAAAAACAACCCTTCCGCGAAGACAAGATAATAACCTGGACCAACGACACGGCCGAGACCGTACCGCTGATGCAGTTCGTGGCCGCGCGCCGACCCGACGTGAAACGCACCGAGCTGAAAAAATGGCTGAAATTCGGTTACCTCCGTGTCAACGGCAAGGTCAGCACCCAGTTCGACACCTCCGTCGGCCCCAGCGTGACTGTGGAATTCAACGCGTCGCGTCCCTGGGTTGTGTTCCGGCATCCCAGAATCAAGGTGGTGTACGAGGACGACCACGTCATCGTAATCCACAAGGGCTACGGCCTGCTGTCCGTACCCACCGAGTCGCACCGCAAGGAGGAGAACGCTTTCGACATACTGAAGAATTACATCAAGGCCCAGGATCCGCGCCGCCGGCTGTACATTGTGCATCGTCTGGACCGCGACACGTCCGGCCTGATGATGTTCGCCAAGAGCGAGGAGGCGCAGGATGTGCTGCGTCACAACTGGAACAACATCATTCTTGAACGCCTCTATGTGGCCGTGCTGGAAGGATACCTGGAGGAAGACCACGGATATGTCAAGAGCCGTCTCACCGAGAACTCGCAGTTTGTGGTTTACAGCACCGACGAGCCGGACGAGGGCCGCATCGCCGTGACGCATTACGATGTATTGGAACGTGGCCGTGGCTACACGCTGGCCCAGTTCTCGCTCGACACCGGCCGCAAGAACCAGATACGCGTCCACGCCCACGACCTTGGGCATCCCATCACCGGCGACCGCAAGTATGGCGCCAAGCACAGCCCGATACATCGCCTGGCTCTACACGCCCGGACGCTGCGCTTCGCCCACCCCATCACCCGCAAGGACATGAACTTCTCGACGCCGATTCCGCCGCAGTTCCTTTCAGTCGTAGGCAGGAAGCACCTTGACAATCAATCCTCTCCGAAATAATTATCCCGTTCTATGAAACTCGACACCAGTTCATATTACCCCAAATCGCCCCTCGACGACGAGCCGGACCCCGACCACTCCGCCTATATGCCGGGCCATGCCTCCGACCCGGAGCCGGAAGGCTCCGAACAGCACTCTCCGGAGCAGCCGGCCTCCCCCGCGTCTCCCTCCGTCCTCCCTGACCAGCGCGGAGCCGTCCGGTTCCAAGCCGAAGGCGCGGATTCCTCCGCCACCCCGGACCTCCCTCCCACCCGCAGGGAGCAGCTCGTCGACAACCTATCCACCGCCGTGTCCTGGCTCATGAGCCCCCTGCTTATGCCCGTATACGGCATCTTCCTGGTGTTCATGCTCACGGTCTACAGCTACGTGCCGATGGGAATAAAGCTCGGCTTCACCCTGATTGTGGCCGGCGTCACAATCATCCTGCCCATGCTCACCGTGCTCCTGCTGAAACACCTTGGGATGGTCAGCGAAATCGGCCTCAACAATCAGAAAGAGCGCACCATCCCCTATCTCATCACCATACTGTGCATGGGTGGCACCGGAGCGTTCCTGGCCATTAAGGGATTCCCTTTGTGGATTGTTATGTTCTATGCCGGCGGCGCGTTGGCCGGACTTATAGAGGCGATAATCAACAACTGGTGGAAGATCTCGGCCCATGCCGCCGGCGTGGCCGGACTCGTGGCCATGCTGGTGCGCATGTCACACACACCGATGGTCAATCCCGACGTGCTGACATGGCTCATAGTGGCCGTGGCCTGCGCCGGACTCACCGGCTCCGCCCGGCTCTGGCTCGGCCGCCACACTCTCGGACAGGTCCTGGCCGGTTATGCCGTCGGATTCTGCTCCGTCTATTTCTTAACCATGATTTAAGGGCCTTCCCACCAAGGCTCTACAACTTATATATCCTGAATTATGTCTATCTATAACTATAGCCGTCGCCGCACGCTTCCGGTGCGTGTGGGCCGCATCACGATCGGCGGCAACGCCCCGATCGCTATACAGTCCATGACCAACACCGACACCAATGACACCGATGCCTGTGTGGCCCAGATCAAGACCATAGCGGACGCCGGCGCCGACCTGGTGCGCCTCACCACGCAGGGCGTGCGCGAGGCATCCAATCTCGAAAATATCAAGAAAGGCCTCGGCTCCGACATTCCCCTGTCGGCCGACGTGCATTTCAACCCCAAAGCCGCGTTCGAAGCCGCCCTCCACGCCGACAAGGTGCGCATCAATCCCGGCAACTTCGTCGACGCGGCACGCACGTTCAGGAAACTGACCTTCACCGACGAGGAATATGCCGAGGAGATAGACCGCATACGCCGCACGCTCGTACCATTTCTGGAACTGTGCCGCGAACATGACGTGGCCGTGCGCCTGGGCGTGAACCACGGTTCGCTGTCCGACCGCATCATGAGCCGTTACGGCGACACTCCGGCCGGCATGGTGGAGTCCGTGATGGAATTCCTAAGGATAGCTCGTGAAATAAACTTCGACCGTATCGTCATCTCGGTCAAGGCATCGAATGTGGTCGTGATGTATCAGACCGTCCTTCTGTTGGTCAAGGAGATGGACAAGGAAGGGATGTCGTTCCCGCTTCACTTAGGCGTGACGGAAGCCGGCGACGCCGAGGACGGCCGCATCAAATCGGCGGCAGGCATCGGCGCGCTGATGGCCCTCGGCCTCGGCGACACCATCCGCGTGTCGCTCAGCGAACCGCCGGAAAACGAGGTGCCCGTGGCCCTGCTGCTGCGCGACTACATCACCGAACGCGACGGACATGCCTCCATCGACGAGCCGCAGACCGTAATGCCCGGTCCGGCCCGTACATACTCCGCACCCTACGACGGTCCGCTGCCCGACGGCACATCCATCGTGGCATGGCACGCCGACATGCCGTCGCCCTCATCCAACCTGATCGAGATTTCGGCCGCAGGACCGAATCCGGTGGGAGCCATGGCCGCAGCCATCGACAATTACACCGCCACCGGCGGCAAACAGCCCGTACTGATGCGCATGGCCTACGACGATGCCGACCTCGACACCCTGCGCGTAAAGAGCGCCGCCGACTTCGGCACCCTCCTGCTCAACGGCTACGGCTCGGGCATACGCATCGACAATCCGAACTTCGACGACGAGACATTAGCTCAGCTTGAACTTGACATACTCCAGGCCGTGCGTCTGCGCACCTCCAAGACAGAATACATAGCCTGCCCGAGCTGCGGACGCACCCTGTTCGACCTGCAGGAGACCTTGAAAAAAGTAAAGGAAGCCACCAAGGACCTGAAAGGACTGAAAATAGGCGTGATGGGCTGTATCGTAAACGGACCCGGCGAGATGGCCGATGCCGATTACGGCTATGTCGGCGCCGGTCCCGGCCGCGTCTCCATCTACAAAGGCAAGGAATGCGTCGTCAAGAACATCCCCGCCTCCGAAGCCCTCCCCCGCCTCCTGGAAATAATAGCGCATTAATCTCTGTGCAATTAAAGCCCATGGCATCAGATTACATGTCAACTTTGTAATATTATGGATGTTACCACCGGCAACAAACCTTGTATTGTAAGCGTCAAGGATTTTAAAATTGACGCTGACTATGCTTCTTGGCTCTCAGAAATCAAGCGGCGTTATATTTCTGCCCAAATCAAAGCCTCCATCAAGATCAACACAGAAAAGCTACGTTTTAACTGGAGTGTAGGCCGTGACCTTGTTATGCGCAAGGCAGAGGAAAGATGGGGAAGCGGAGTTGTAGAACAACTTAGTTTCGATTTAAGGGAGGCCTTCCCGCAAGAAAAAGGATTCAGTAGCAGAAATATGTGGCGCATGAAACAGTGGTATCTGTTTTTCTCGACATCAGAGGCTAATGAAAAACTGCCACGGCTTGTGGCAGAATTGGGGAAAGCTGAATCTCCATATCTTATAAATGTGCCACAGGCTGTGTCAGTTTTGAGCGAAGATTCATGTTTTCCTGTTGTGCTTGGAATGGTTCCATGGGGACATCAAACGGAAATTGTCTCCAAATGCAAGTCTATTGATGAAGCCATATTCTATTTACGTGAATGTATATTAGGAGGCTGGAGCCGCGAGACATTGAATAATTCACTAAAGGCTAATTTCTATAAATCTCACGGCAAGGCAATCAGTAATTTTCCTGAATATCTACCCGAAGCACAGAGTCGTATGGCGCAGGAAATCACTAAAGACAACTATGACTTCGGGTTTATAACGGTTCCTGTCAATTATAAGGAAGAACAGCTTGAAGCTGCACTTGAACAGAATATCACCCGGTTTCTTCTTGAACTCGGCACCGGTTTTGCATTTGTAGGCAGGCAAAAGGAACTTATAGTAGGCAATCGTACTCGCAGGATTGACATGCTGTTCTATCATATTCGACTGAAAGCCTATGTAGTGGTGGAATTGAAGGCCAAGCCGTTTGACCCGGAGTATGCCGGAAAACTAAATTATTATGTAAATGCTGTTGACGAACTGCTGAAAGGCCCGGATGACAATCCTACAATCGGACTTCTGATATGCAGTGACAAGGATGAGACCGATGTGCGTTGGGCTTTCAAAGGCATACATACACCGATGGGAGTCGCTTCTTATGACAATGTCCGGATAGCGTCTTCCAATCTGCTTCCATCAGCAGAGGAGCTACAAGCCCGGATTCGCTTAGTAGAAAAAGAGTTGAATAATACCCCGACTAAGGTTTGATCTGCCGGATAGTTCGAAGGGACTCCCACGTATTACGTTTGCGGATAGCGCAGGGATGACGGGCTACGTCATCCCTGCTGCTTTCGCGTCAACCGATCCTGATTATGTCGTTTAGTTTAAGGAGTGGCCGAGTTGCTTATCTGATAAAATAGGCTGCCGATATTCAACGCTCCTAATACAAACGCAAATATCATTATGGCCAGTAAACCCCAACATTGCTGACGCCAGGCTGCGACAATATATGCCAGAATAAAAATAGCCATGCATGCCAACAGTGCCTCCGGCGCCCATTCCCCGACATTCAGGTCCACTCCGAATGTAATATCAAGCATTACCATGATACTTACCAGCATCATCGGAACGATAAACCATATAAGTTTGTGTTGAGTCTTTTGGTCCAACCATTTCATTTTCACAACTTCTTTATCAAGTAGATAAATCTATGCATTCACCCCACCGATGAATATCAGGGAGCATCCTGATAATCTCACGGAGCATCCGGAAAAAGGAGCTTATCAAATACATTGCTCATACTCAAAACTCCAATTATAAAAACGAATATCAGCATACTTAACAGTCCCCAACATTTCTGTCGCCAGGCTGCGACAGCGTAAGCCAGAATAAAAAGTGCCACACAACCAAACATTGCCTTACTTACCCATGCCTCGATATTGAGGTCCACTCCGAATGTAATATCAAGCGTCATAAGAACACATATTACCCCCATCGGTACCAAAACCCACATCAGCCTGTCTTGTGTCTTTTTATCTACCTGTTTCATTAATACCGTTTCATATTTAGCAGGCATAATTATACATTGAGTCTACTTTAAATAGTATGCAAGTTTGTAAAATGGACTCAACTATATATATCCTTGTTAATACTGGTAATATAACGTGTTATCGCTTTCCTTATTATCGGGTTCTTAAGCACACTCTATAGTAATTAATTGCAGTAATGCCCTCACAAATACCTTGAACTACTGCAACAGCACCGCCTCCAGGAAACATAGCGGTATACATGCACGATATTGATGCAATAGCTAAACGATAAGCCAAATATTTTTTACATTCACCGGCAGAACGTGTTGAGCCAATCGTATTGTATAGGGGACGAGCGAATTTATCTATTGCAACAGCGGCACGAATATAGACATCCTCTAATTCGCTGTTCATTATACAGGCCACTTTGGTATTTTCCTTTGAGACTTTCCCGTTCACCACGAGTGGAGTCTCATCCAAATATCCAGTGACGAACTGATAAAACTGTATTTCCTCTTCTTCACTCATATCCTTGCAGATATTATCAAAGGCCATGTCAATCGAGTTCTCTATTTCTTCTTCAGAATTCAGTCCATAAGCCTCCATAATTTGCGTCTTTAGACGTTCTAAATCATCAATGCTAAGGCTTGTCAAATATTCGACATCATCCTGAGTCAACTCCACGACGAAATCTTTGCCCGCAGGTACAGTCTCTTGCCCCATTGTCACTTGCAATGCTGACACAGTCGGCATATCGGAATAATACGTATATTTTCCCGATATTCCTTCATATTCCTGGCTTCTCGTTTGAGAATCCACTTCCTCTATAGACTTGGAACATCCCCAGCCTAAAAGGGCTACTGTCATCGACAGTAAGATGAGTTTTGTGATTTTCATCATGTTATATATTTGTTAGTAACTTATTATTATATTTCAAGCTTAAAATTTCAAGTATTATGAAAGTCACAATGCAATTGTGGCATTTTGTTAATAAAGAATAATATCAGATTTATTTAACCTGATTTAATGGCTAAAACATAGCTTATATTTCTTGAAATTGTATTTTATACAATTCTCTGTCAACAACCAGCTTTTCCATTCCTATTCCATTTGAATTAATCCCACATAAATATATCGGTCAGATATCAAGTGAATTTGGCAATCCGTTTTAATCATTTTAATTGATTCTATGAAATCGTCTTCAACAGAATGTTTTGAGATTAGACTATCTCCGCTCCAATCCCAAATTTCGTAGTACTCTATCTCTCCATCTGCAAATAACGATGACCGGATACCGGATTTTTTATCTATTATACAAATCCCAGACTTGCCGGTGGAACGATCTCCTTTTTCACTTATCTCTTCATAGTCGGCCAGATACTCATGAATGGTTACAGAAAATGAATAAGTCTCATTCATTGCACATACCGATACAGAATATGACGAAATAAACGTCACAACTGAGATAATGATTCGAAGGATTTGAGTTTTCATGTCTGATAATTTTGTCGCTAAATTATGTCAAGGGATTGATTTTGCAAAGAAAATCAGTACGGAAATAGTACGGTTTTTGATTTCCGTACTATTTCCGTACTGATTCGACGGGATATGGTTGTTTTAGCCCTCTTTAAAGAATGGATTCAGCTGTTTTTATAACAGCCGGATCAAACTGTCTATGACTTTTGTGCCGAGATTCTCTCCCGTTATTTTCTTGCACATGGTCTCCCTGCGCGATGTGATGGTGCCTTTGGACCGACCGAACAGTGAGGCCATTTGAGTCGGTGCGACCCCACACTTTACGAGCATGGCAGTATGATAGTCGTTAGTCGTGAGTTTACCATTCAGCAGTATCTGAAGATTCGACTTGAATTGAGGCGATATACTCAAAATCAATTCTTCAAGTTCATGCCATATAGGGTTGTTATCCTTAATCGTATCACCACTTAGGATAATCCTATGCAACTTAGCGTATGCGTCTGATTTCAATATTGACGGTAATATGGTTTCTTCATCGGCATTATGGCTGTATAAAGACATTAATCTCTCTTTCAGGTTATGTTTCAACCCATCTACCGTCTCCATATCCGGAAGATTTGGAGATTCATCGATGGCACTGGCAGTATCACGACTTAGTTTGCGCTCAATATTGCCATTAGCATTTAACGACGCTTCAAGTTCCGATATCTTTATTATAGCCTCCTGGAGCCTTACCATCGCGCGCTTGTTTCGATATTTAAGCCACAAAACCAGAATAGCCAGACATAACATTACAATCACCGCTACCGATATACCCATCCATAAGTGTCTATTTGACTTTTCCGCCTTTTCCCTTTTTATTTCATGCAGATCATAGTTGTATGACGAACGCTGCATCAGTGTCAGGGCCTTATTGTTTGAGTCAAAATCCTTGTCAAGCAACGCAGCGTAATCCGTTGCATATTTCGCAATAGAATCGCACGACGAAAAACGCAGCAACTTTGGATTAAGAATCACCTGATATCCCCGTTTTTTATTCTGTACGCCCTGATTATGGATTAACTCATACGCCGCCTTATATGCGGAATCGAGCATCCCGGCCTCCAGATATACTGATGCTGCTTGGGCAAGGGCCGTATTTCGCATCAGCGGTTCGACTTTATAAGGGAAAGTTTTAATCAAACTGACGGCTGTATCCAATTCACCGGCCAGCCGATGTCTTGCTGTTATATATATCAGTGACGCGGCTGTAAGATGTCTGCGTCGGAGCGTATCGGTGAGCGAAGAACTCAAAGCCAACGCTTCGTTCAGATACCTGTGTGCCATGGCATAATCCTTACTATTGACATTAGTCATACCCAATAAATGCAGATTGTGTATGGTGTTTATTGTGTCATGAAGCGCACGTGTGTCTTGTAATGCGGCTTCAATATACGGCATTGCCTCATCATAAAGCCGCATGGATTCAAGCAGTCGCCCCGTCTGGCTGTACAAAGAATGGACAAAGGGCGCCTTTATTCCTCTTTCCTCCACCACATCTATGGCTTTGTGATAATACTGCAGTGCTGTCGGATAGTCTCCGAGGTCTGAATTGACTCGGCCGCCATAGTAAAGGGCTTCGGGATAATGCAGATCGGATTTTCGTGAGGAGTAATAGTCTATCACATCGAGTATCAGGCTGTCGGAGTGGTGCTTCACATAGGCCTTGTCATTCGCTTTAATCCATAGGAAATCATAAAAATGCCTGTCGGCATCAGTCAATGTTTCAGGCCGTATGCTATCAAGGCTCCGGATTGCCAGTGCCGGATTATCGCAGATGGTGTCCGAGATGCGGGCAAGTCGTTCGTTTTTACGATGCGAGCACCCTCCGCAAACGGACAGGATCAAGGTCACTATTGAAAACAGGACTATGTTAAGGCGCAGTGTTATCGGACTATTCATCTGGTGCATTTTGTTAAAATCATAGTATCTAAGAGTACATGACTTCGCGTTATGACAAGGCAAAGATAATGAAATAACCCGAATCCCGCAATGTAACCACACAAACACAGGGGTACAATAACAGCAGGAGGCTGCGCCATCCGGCACAGCCTCGCCGTTATTATATATCGTTTATTTTAACGCCTCCCTGTTATATGGGATTTACCTTTTCTCCTAATGGATTAATTATCTGATATCTATTAACTATACACTAAAACAGGTCCCAGGTCCTGATGTCGTCATTCCAGTGGTGGTCCTTGGGGAAGGGGTCTCCGTTCCATGCCTTGACCTGGGTCCAGGGCTGCGCCGCGTCGGTCCAGAAGGGATGTGTGGCCGGCAGACCCAACGGCATGAACGCCAGCGAGGTCATGTACAGCGATCCGTTGTTGGTGTACCAGTCGGCCACGTTGGGCTGACGGCCCGCGAAACCGATGGTCAGGTAGCCCTTCTCGTTGAAGTTCTCCATACCGTCGAACATCCTGTGCATCACCGCCGTAAGTGCAGCCCTGGCCTGGCCGTTGCCCACGCCTTCGGCCAGCTTGACATATTTGTCCTCGAAGAACTTGCGGTGCTTCCAGTTGGCGGGCACGTCGGCAAGCACTTTGGCCAGACCGGCAAGGAACCAGCCGTCGCCACGCGCCCAGAAATCCTTCTTGCCGTTCACACTCTTGTGCTTGGGATACACATACTTGCCGTCGCGGAAGTACAGTCCCGTCTCCGGGTCGAGCATTATCGAATCGCTGACCTGGATGTATTCGTACAGCTTGTCCAGATATTTCTGATTGCGGGTGATATTGTACATCTTGGTCATCACCGGCATCACCATATAGAGGCCGTCGGCCAACCACCAATAGTCGTTCTGCGGCGTCGACATCTGGTGTTCCATCTCCTCCTTGGCGCGGCGTATGTATCTGTCGTCGGGCAGGATGTTGTATAGGTCGGCGTATGTCTGGAAGCATATCTGCCAGTCACCGAACATCACATGGTCCTCGTCCTCGCCGTATGTGTCGTATTTCCACTTGCTCCTGTCGGTGCCCTTGGCGCCTTTCCACTCGTTATGCTCGGCCCACTTCCGGGAATAATTATGCTTAGGTTCAGACGTACGAGTGCAGTCCCGGCAGCAGGTAGTTGGCGCCGAAGTATGTAAACAGCACCGACAGTACGGCCAGCAGCAGATACCGGTGCAGCACACGTGGCTTGCGGAAGCATCGCAGAGGCCCGGAAGCCCGGTGCATGGGTACCGAATATATCAGGAACGTAGCGAGCGCACAGGTCTCCTTGGGGTCCCAGCCCCAATAACGTCCCCACGACTGATTGGCCCACACGGCGCCGATGAACATTCCGGCCCCGAGCAGGAACACGGCCGGCACGAGTATGAGGCGATTTATGCGCGACAATGCGGCCTCACGCTCCGTGTTACGGCTGCACAGCGCCACGGCCGACAGCACCGCCATCAGCAGGAACAGCACATACGACAACATTATGACGGCTACATGCAGCGAAAGCAACGGACTGTTCAGCACCGGCATCAGCACTCCGGCCTGAGGAGTCCGGCCTCCCATCACGGCCACAGACAATGTCATGGCACTTACGCACAGCAATGCTCCGCGCAGTATGTCCGATCCAAGACACTTAGCGGCGCATAGTGCGGCCAACGCCATGAACAGCATCATCTCCGGCCCGTTGGAAAGGGGCACGTGCCCGCTGATCCACCACAACACCGATATAATCACTCCTATGTATATAATGAGGAGCCATGTCAACGTTCCGGCTATGATACGGTGTCCGCTGCCCGTTTTGCGGACAGTGATGCCGGCAAACAGATAATAGACACCCAACGCAAGAGCGAGAATCGCCGCCGGCAAGGGGCGGCTCCAGTCATTGTACAGATGCTCCGCCTTGATTTTTGCATCGGCCGACATATCCGCCTGTATGACGGCTCTTTCTGCCGGAGTCCGCGGCTCGGCAATTGGTTCGGCTGCATGGCATAATGCCGGAATCATGGCCAGGCATATCAGCGAGGCCACCTTCCTGTTTTTCAGAAGTGCGCGCCAGGCCGTGCGACGCTGGAAAAAGAACCCGATCATACCTATGCCCAACAGCGCATAGCCCGTATACGTTATCCCCGTGCCCCAGACATCGCGGCTTATGGCAAGTGTGGAGCCGTACGGACTTATGCCCGACTGAAAGAAACGCCAGCCATCATATTCACCTACATGGTTCATCGACACATTTACCTCATGCCCGTCGATGAGAAGCACGCTTCGATAATCCATCGGAACGACTGTGCCGGGATAATAGTCAGTGTCCGCCTTGACCAGCGAAACGCCAAATGGCAACGTTCCGTCTCCGGGACCCGAGGTCTTGATGAATGTCCGAACCGGAGCCTCTCCTTCCCAAAGCACGATCTTTCCCTGAATGCCTGTGTAGTGAGTCACTGCCGCCCCGGCCACTATTATGGCCAGAGCAATGTGTATCAGTAAGGTAAATGGTTGTCTTGACATCATATTATATACGTGTCCGGGAATTTTATATTGCATCCACGGATTTATACGATGACGTCCCTGCCTTCTTTTCGGCAGCTTGCGTGACTGCCCGGTGTTTTTCTCATAGAGTCCGCTGCCTCGCATACACTGATACGTCGGCGGCAATACTCAAACAGCCCGTTTTAACATTTGCCGATATGTTAACGAATACCCGGTTTTGCCTGTCCCCGCTGCCCGGACGGGTGCGTCGTCACCCTATAAAATGTGTAATGATGTTCAATAATATGCAAATTATTATTAATATATTCTCGTGTATTTTATTTGTTTATTTTATTCATCAAATATATGTATTCAAATTTACACATAAATATACATCATCCCGCCTTATTTTGCCCCGCATCGGTCCAAAGGGGCGCCTAATCATACCAAATCATTGATTTTCATTTACAACGTGGCATATTTTGCACAAAATTAAAAAGTCAACCCCTTTTCACAAAGAGGTTGACGGAAACCTTAATCTTAATTTAATACTATGAAAAACACATTGCAAAAATAATACTTTTTTACGCAATCTAAAAATAGATTCCAAATAAATGTGCAGTTTTAACATTATTTAACCCTGTTCATTGCACCTTTTGAAATCACCCTGCACCGGAGCGCGATTAACCGAAAGTCTCCGCCAGGATGGCCGGGGATTTCAAGTCGCCGAGACCGGGATAATGAATCGAATAGTAGTGGATTATTCCGGCCAGGGTGTCTCGGCGCTGCGATTTCGTAAACCGGAAATACCGGCAGTTCGCAGCCGTGATGCGTGACAGGAGGCCGAGATGTCCCAGAGCTTCGCCCGTAACCACATCATGATGCAGCGGTATATTGTCGGTCAGCACTCCTTCCCGCATATCGAAATACCTTCCACGGCAATCCAGATTCGGCTGGATTCCGGCAAACGGCAGCAATCCGATCAGGAAAGCGATGTGCCGGTTGGCGACCGATCCGCGCTCGGCGTCAAGACTGCCCAGCGTGGTATATATGAAATCCCACAGGGGCGCGTCGGCCTCCGACTGCCGCAGGAAGCAGTTGAGGAATTCAGCCATGAACATCACGATGGCGCTTTTGGCTGGATTGAAGTAAAGGTCGCGCCACGGCACTATCAGCGACATTTTGCCCAGGGTCTGCAGGTTTTTGTTACCCTTGAAATCAATATCCGCCTCTATCACCGACAGCGGCTGCATCCGGGCATTGCGGATCCGGGCGTTGCGTCCGCTCCCGGCCGGCATGAGAAAGGACATACGCCCGCGCTCGCGAGTGTACAGCGTCACCACATTGTGCCGGTCGGTGTGTCTCACCACATTTATCACTATGCCTCGTATACGTTCTATCGCCATCCTTTGTCAGTTGAATAAGTTTAGAAAGTTGAAAAAGTCAAGATAACAGTATCGACGTGCCAACGTCCTCGGCATTCTCCTAACTCTATAAACTCCTTTGACTTTGTAAACTCTCATTCACTTTATACTATCATACCTTTTTATTCGCAATTTCTTATTGTTTTTTGTTTTTCGTTAAAAAATATCAATATGACATCATTTTATTGCTATATATATTTTTTTGTCACAATTTTTATTATTAACTTTGCATTCGTGTTTTTCATGGTATTAGATTTAAGGTTAGAGGATTAGTTGTCGGGAGACAATTAATCTTTTTTTATACACTACTTTTCACTTTTTATCATTATCTTTGCATCTGGTTATCAAAAGGACAAACACGCCTCATATCCACACCGCGGTTTAACCATCATGACACAGCCGGAAGAAAAGACATCCATCCTGTACCGCACCTGGAGGCTTTATGCCGACGGATTCCGCGACATGACCATAGGGCGATACCTGTGGGCACTGATTCTTGTGAAATTAGCCATCTTCTTCCTGGTGTTCAAGCTGATATTCTTCCCCGACCTGCTCGACACCCGCTATGACAACGACGACGACCGCGCGCAGGCCGTGCGCGAGAACCTGATAAACGGTCCCGAGAAATAACGGCTCCGAGAAAAAATAACGCTTCCCGGCAATAACGCCTCTCTAAAAACAAAATATCCCGGCCCGCATATAATGCAGGACGGGATTATTCATCTCACAGACTGTCATTTCAATATCAGCATCGCATCGCCGTAGGCGCCGAAGCGATATTTCTCCTTCACGGCAGTGTCGTAAGCCTTCATCACAAGCTTATAGCCGCCGAAGGCAGCCACCATCATCAGCATGGTGCTGAGCGGCATGTGGAAGTTGCTCACCATGGCCGTAGCCACCGTGAAGTCGTAGGGCGGGAAGATGAACTTGTTGGTCCATCCCTCTATGGTCATCAGGTGTCCGTTCATGCACACGCTCGAGGCCATGGCGCGCATCACCGACGTGCCGACGGCGCATATCCGGTTGCCGCGGTCATGGGCGGCATTCACCATTTCCACCAGTTCGTCGTTGACACGCATCTGCTCGGAATCCATGCGGTGCTTGGTCAGGTCCTCCACGTCTATCTCCTTGAAATTGCCCCATCCGGAATGCAACGTCAGGAAACCACGCTCCACACCCTTGATTTCCAGGCGCTTCATCAGCTCGCGACTGAAGTGCAGACCGGCGGCTGGCGCCATCACGGCTCCCTCCTCGCGCGCGAAGATGCACTGATAGTTCTCGGCATCCTGCTCCTCCACCGGGCGCTTGATGTAGTAGGGCAGCGGCGTCTCGCCCAGCGCGTACAGCGCCTTCTTGAACTCGTCGTAGTCGCCGTCGAACAGAAAACGCAACGTGCGGCCGCGCGACGTCGTGTTGTCGATCACTTCGGCCACCATCGACTCGTCATCCCCGAAATACAGCTTGTTGCCGATACGGATCTTGCGCGCCGGGTCCACCAGCACGTCCCAGTATCGGTTCTCTGCATTCAGTTCCCGCAGCAGGAATACCTCGATGCGGGCCCCCGTCTTCTCCTTGTTGCCATACAGACGAGCGGGAAACACCTTCGTGTCGTTGAACACCATGACGTCTCCTTCGTCAAAGTAATTGATGATCTCCTTGAATATGTGATGGCTGATCTCGCCCGTACGGGCATCCACCACCATCATGCGGCACTCGTCGCGGTTCTCCGTCGGGTACTGCGCTATCAGGTTCTCAGGAAGTTTGAATTTAAATTCAGATAGCTTCATGCTTATTAGTATGGTTCCGCCGCACACGTGCGGCATTTCATTTATTTGTCTATGTTATCTGGCCGTCGGTTCGTCCGGAAACTCCACCGGGCCGTCCTTGATCAGCTCCAGTGCCTGGTCCAGACTCATGGCGTCGTCAATTGTATAGTCTCCCACCCTGGTGCGTCTCAGGGCCGTCAGGTGCGCGCCGGAGCTCATGGCTTCGCCTAAATCTCTGGCCAGCGCGCGTATGTAAGTGCCTTTGCTGCACAGCACCCTCAGCGTCAGCTTCGGCGCCTCCCAGTTCAGGACTTCCAGTTCCTTTATTTCCAGAGGCTTGGCCTTGATTTCCACCTCCTTGCCCTTGCGGGCGTAGTTGTAGGCGCGTTTGCCGTCCACCTTCACCGCCGAGAACACCGGGGGCACCTGCATCACATGGCCCTGAAACTTGGGCAATGTCTCCGCTATCAGTTCCGGAGTGATGTGCTCCCACGGATAGGTGGCGTCTATCTCCTTCTCCAGGTCGTAGCTCGGAGTGGTGGCGCCGAAAGTGATCTCGGCCACATACTCCTTCATGCCCTCCTGCAGTTCGGCTATGCGCTTGGTGGCGCGTCCGGTACACACCAACAGCACGCCCGTGGCAAGCGGATCGAGCGTGCCGGCATGACCCACCTTGAATCGCTTGGCGTTCAGCCGGCGCTGCACGGCGCCCCGCAGCCGCTTCACCGCATCGAACGATGTCCAGCGGTACGGCTTGTCGATCACCAGTACTTCCCCGCTTATATAGTCCATTCCGTCTATTTTCTTACTTAGTCACTCGTCTCTATGACTTAGTTCCACAGGATGCATATCACGCCCATCACAACGCAATATACTGCGAACCACCACAACTTACCTTTCTTCACTATGTTCAGCATCCAGCTGCAGGCGGCGCAGCCTACCGCGAAGGCAGCCACGAAACCTACGGCCATGCTGAGCAGATCGGTCTGCGCGGCATAGTCAGGAGCCACTATATCCTTGATGTCCAGCAGCATCTCGCCCAATATCGGGATTATGACCATCAGGAACGAGAAGCTGGCCACCTTGTCGCGCCTGTCGCCCAGCATGATACCGGTGGCGATGGTGGTGCCGCTGCGGCTCAGTCCCGGCAGCACGGCCACAGCCTGCGCGCAGCCTATCACGATGGCGTCCCACCATGTGATGTCGCGCCCTGCGTTGGCCCGCTGCAGCTTGCCGGCCCGCACGGCGCTGAGATGGGCGAACAGCAGCAGCGCGGCGGTGACACACAGGCAGATACCCACTATCAGCAGGCCGCTGCCGAATATCTCCTCCACATAGCTCTTGAAGAACACGCCGACGATCCCGACCGGGATGCAGCTCACTATCAGCTTCCACACATACGTGGTGTTTTCGTCCCGCCTGAACGTGAAGAAACTGCGGCACAGGTCGCGGAACATGGGCCACAGCACCACTATCGTCGACAGCACGGTGGCGGCGTGTACCACCACGTCAAACTGCAGGTTCTCGTCAGCCGGCAGCTCTATGCCGAGTATGTCCTTGAATATCTCGAGATGTCCGCTGGAACTCACCGGCAGATATTCCGTGAGTCCCTGCACTATGCCCAGTATCAGGGCCTGAAACCATTCCATTATTTGTCGGCGTCTTTAGTTTGGGCGGCGTCTGCCGTCAGGGTCGTGTTTTCGGTCTTGGCGTCATTATGTCCGCGCGGCGTCCATATTATGGCGAACGCCATGAACAGGAAGCCTAAGAAGGCCAGAGTCGGGCCCACCACGATGCGGCGTGTGCTGAACACGTCGGGATTGAACACGTTCGGGTCCGAGCTGCCTCCGCCGCTCATCAGCAGGAAGCCTGTTATGATCAGAGCCACGCAGCAGCCCATCATCACGAAGTTGGTCTTGGTGAAAGGTCGCTCGGACGCCTTCTCCTTCTGCAACGGCTCGGTGGACATTGTGCCCGTAAATATCTTTTTCTTTGCCATTTACTTCAATTTATCGAAACAGTTCGTCGTATTCCTTGTGCAGATAGTGTGTGGCCGACAGCCACGACGACACCACGCACATCAACACGCCTGCCAGCACCATACCGGCGCCGACGAATCCAAAATCCCTCCACGGCAGGAACGTAGCCACATCCACCACGCCGCTTTCGCGCGCCCCCCATATAGCCAATGCCGTCACGCCCGACGCCAATGCGCCGGCTATCAGGCCGCACAGCATATTGTCCATGACGATAGGCCGACGGATAAAACCGTTGGTGGCCCCAACCAGCTGCATGGTGTGGATGGAGAACCGCCGTGAATATATCGACAGGTGAACCGTGTTGTTGATAAGTACGCACGTTATCAGCAGCATTATCACCGCTATGATTCCCAACAGCATCGTGACAAGGGCCAGGTTCCGGTTCATGGCGTCCACCATCTCGTCCTCCGGGCTGGCCACGTTCTCCACGCCCTTGATTCCCTCTATGCTTTTCTTGATGCGGGCTATCTGTGCCTTGGAGCTATAGTCGGCCTTGAGGGTGAAGGCCACCTCCGGACTGAGGGGATTGACGCCGAACAGCGTCTCCAGGTCCTCGCCCGTGTCGCGGCTCCATTCCTTCATGGCCTCGGCCTTGCTGGTGAAGCGCACCACGCCTGCGTACGGCTGACGCTTTATCTCGTTGGCCAGACGCACGCCCTCGCTGTCGGGAATGCTGTCTGCCAGTATCACCGTCAGTTCCATACGCTCCTTCAGCCGGCGCGTCTCGTTGTTGGCGCTGAGCCACAGCATCGATATGATGCCTCCCAACAGCAACACTAACGTCACCGTCACTATCGTGGTGAAATGCGAGGCCCAGAACGATATCTTCAGCTCCTTATTTATGTGCTTCATCTTTTCGTGTCACAATTCAAACTGCAAAATTAATAAATTCCACCCCCCTTTGTCAAGTATTTATATACTTTTTTGTTAATTTTGCAAATCAAATGGCATTTTTAATGCAATAAACAGCAAGAATGAGCACATATCCGCATAATATAACCGCTGAATATCACACATTAGGATGTAAGCTGAACTTTTCAGAGACATCGGCCATAGGGCGTGCGCTCAGCGAGCGCGGCGTGCGTCGTGCCGCCGACGGCGAGACTCCCGACATCGTGGTGGTCAATACCTGCTCGGTCACCGAGACGGCCGACAAGAAGGGGCGCAGCCTGATACGCCGCCTGGCCGCGCGCTATCCGCAGGCCGCCATCGTCGTGACCGGATGCTACGCGCAGCTTAAGCCCGGCGAGGTGGCCGCGCTCCCCGGCGTGGAGCTGGTGCTCGGCTCGGGCGAGAAGCTGAAGGCGGCCGAGTATGTTGACCGTTTCCTGCAGTCGCGGCAGTCGGTGATGTCAGTCACCCCGGCGCGGCAGATAGCCACCTTCGAGCCGTCGTGCGAACGGGGCGACCGCACCCGCTGGTTCCTCAAGGTACAGGACGGCTGCGACTATTTCTGCACTTACTGCACCATACCCTACGCCCGGGGCCGGTCACGCTCGGGCATCATAGCCGACCTGACAGACCGCGCCCGAAAGGCTGCCGACGAGGGGGCGAAGGAGATTGTGATAACAGGCGTGAACATCGGCGAGTTCGGCTCGGACAACGGTCAGTCGTTCTTCGACCTTATCCGCGAGCTGGACACCGTGCCGGGCATTGAGCGTTACCGAATCTCGTCGATCGAGCCTAACCTGCTCACCGACGACATCATCGACTGGGTGGCTCAGTCGCGCGCCTTCATGCCCCATTTCCACATTCCGCTGCAATCCGGCTCGGACCGGGTGCTGAAGCTGATGAACCGCCGCTATGCCACGTCACTGTTCCGCGAGCGCGTGGAGCACATACGCCGCGTCATGCCACACGCCTTCATCGGCGTGGACGTCATTGCCGGCGCGCGCGGGGAAACCGAACAGGAATGGGCCGAGGCATGCCGGTTCATCGAGTCGCTGCCTATCTCGCGCCTGCATGTGTTCCCCTACTCCGAACGTCCCGGCACCGCCGCCCTTCATCTACCCGACCCGGTGCCACAGGCCGAGAAACACCGCCGCGTGGAGCAGCTGATCGCCATATCCGATACGAAGCTGCGACAGTTCCTCGACTCGCAGCACGGCGCGGAGCGTCCCGTGCTGTGGGAACATACCGTGCACCACGGCATGATGCAGGGCTTCACCGACAATTACGTGCGCGTGCAGACTCCCTTCGACGCCGGCATGGTGAACCGCATATCAACCCTGATCCTCACTCCCGATAACATAGTAGCCGAACAATGAAGAAATTAGGCGTCATCATACTGAACTGGAACGGTCTGAAACTGCTGCAGCAGCTTCTGCCGGGCGTGGCGCGCGACACCGTATGCGACCGTTGCGACCTCATCGTGGCCGACAACGGCTCGACCGACGGCTCCGTGCAGTGGGTACGCAAGAACTGCCCGGATGTCAGGATTATAGCCTTCGACACCAACTACGGCTTTGCCGAGGGCTACAACCGCGCCATCGCTGAGGCGGATTACGAATATGTCACTCTGCTTAACAGCGACGTCGAGACCACTCCCGGCTGGTGGGAACCCGTCCTGGACTTCATGGTCAACAACCCCGACGTCGGCGCCGTGCAGCCCAAGATCAAGAGCTTCTACCGCCGCGACGAATTCGAATATGCCGGAGCGGCGGGCGGAGCCCTCGACAACTTAGGCTATCCATACTGTCGCGGACGCCTGTTCGATGTCGTGGAGAAGGACCAAGGACAATACGACGGACCCGCCGTGGATGTGGCCTGGGCCTCGGGCGCATGCCTTACGGTGCCCCGCGAGCTGTATCTGAAGCTCGGCGGCCTCGACCCGAAGTTCTTCGCCCACATGGAGGAGATCGACCTGTGCGCCAGGATCTGGGGCGCCGGCTTTCGTTGCTGCGCCATTTCCGACTCGGAAATCTACCACATGGGCGGCGCAAGCCTGCACCAGGGGAATCCGAAGAAGACCTACCTCAACTTCCGCAACAACCTGTTGCTGATACACAAGAACATGACGCGCCGTTCCGGGCGCCGTATGCTGCTGACGCGCCGTCTGGCCGACACCTTGGCGTTCGGCATGTTCCTGCTCAAGCTGGATTTCCCCAACGCCCGCGCCATCCTCAAGGCCCACAACGACTTCCGCCGTATGCGCCGCGACTATCAGGATTACCCCTCCCGCGACATCCTGACCTCTCTCCCCGGCACCCGCCATTCGGCCATCGCCGCCCGTTACCTCAAGCGCAAGCGCTCCCTCCCCCTCTCGTAGAAGCGCTCCCTCCCCCTCCCCCCCTCTCCGGCGCGAAGCGGTTGCCGTAAGGAGCTCTGCTCCTCCGGCGTCAGCCGTCCCCTCCGTCGCGGAGCCGTTCTGTTCCGGCGCTAAGCGCCGGTTCCTCCGGCGTCAGCCGGCCCCATTTAAACTCAAAAAAACCAAACCAACATGAAGCCACTCATACTTGTCACCAACGACGACAGCTACCGCGCCAACGGCGTGCACGAACTCATAGACCGCATGCTGGCCTTCGGCGACGTCGTGGCCATCTGCCCCGACGAGCCCCGTTCCGGCCAGTCCATGGCCATAACCGTCAACGCCCCTCTCCACGTCAGGCAGATGCCCGACTACAACGGCGCGAAGATATACACCGTGTCCGGCACCCCCGTGGACTGCGTCAAACTGGCCATGCACCACATCCTGGACCGCACCCCCGACCTGGTGGTGGCGGGCATAAACCACGGCTCAAACGCGGCCGTCAACGTGCTGTATTCCGGCACCATGGGCGCCACCATGGAAGGCTGCGCCTTCGGCATCCCCTCCATCGGTTTCTCGCTCACGGACCATGCCATGGACGCCAATTTCATGCCCTGTTACAAGGCCATTGACATCCTGACCGAAGCCACGCTTAAGCACGGTCTGCCCGAGGGCGTATGCCTTAACGTCAACGTACCCAATATCGACCATGTGCCGGAACGCATGCAGCTCTGCGTGCCATGCAAGGGGCGCTGGAACGACGAATATCAGGAATACTTCGACCCGCACGGACATCCCTTCTACTGGCTGACGGGCAAATACGAGAATCTGGAGCCGGACAACGACCGGACCGACGAGTGGGCGCTGAGCCACGGCATTGTCTCCGTGGTGCCCGTAGCCATAGAACGCGCCGTCAACGCTGCGTGCAATCTCGACATCCCCTGGCTGCCCGAAGCGGTGGATTCATACAACAGCCCCGGCATTTAATAAGTGTATGATTTACCCTTTTTAGCAACTTAAGTTCCAATTAGACCAATTTTTGCAGATTTTAACACATTTGATAATTTAAATTATCTAAAAGTGTTAAATTCTGCACCGTGGTTTCTTGTTCATATCGGAATTCTTGTTTAACTTTGCATTCGTAAACGAGAAGGCCATGAAAGAGCCGGCTCCACTGCGAATCCACGGATTCGGGAGGTTGCCGTTTTTGTTAACGTTTCCTCCGCAATCATACTTTTAAAGCGTTAGTGTTGGACGAAAGTCCAGTGAAAGATATCGTTTCATTGACAATTTATTGTTGCATTAGTAAAGTTATGGATTAATAGTTATTTTAGAATTAGGACCCACGGCGAAATTACAAAGTGATTTGTGATTAGTCGGAAATCAGATGCATAGTGATATGCGTCTGTTTTTTGTTTTATACCCTCACCTTTTTTCTTTATTGAACAGTAGTCGGACAAACCGCTGGTACGAGGCGGGGAGACAGATCAACATGGCTGTCACCGCTATGGTATTAGGTATAAGATGTTCATAAACTAATATCTCCATATTGGTATCCGGCGAATAGCTCAACAGTGCAAACAGAGTCAAACAAGACATTAAATATATGGCATAGCACAATAGAGCGATCCATACTGCCAGCACCACTATCTTCAATATTTTTACAATCATAGCTTTCATGGAGTTATCGAAGTCGTTTATACTAACTTGCATAGTCCCAAAATCCATGCACCATCTTTTCTGGCTGAACCCGTTTGATCAAGAATCCTTAGAACTGCACGGACTCCTCATAGTCCTCAAGATATTTATTCAAATCTTCGGCAAAGGTGTTTAAGTCCACTACTTTGCCACGGCCTTCCTGCTGCGTGGGAAAGACATCGATGAGTAGATTATCCTCATTAATAACATCTACTACGTACTCTACAAAATAATCAAGAGTAACGGCCTTACATTTACAATCCTTAAAATCGCCCACACAAAAAGCCTGCGCATATTCCCTGGATGACCACATCGGGAGAAGACATTCTTCGTCATAAGCCTGTATGACTATACCGTCCTCGTCATTCCATAGTAACCATATCGCTTCGGCATCGGCTATTCTTTTCAGAGTATATTGATATCTCACTTCAGGAGTACACTTGTTCAGTGCCTCAAACTCCTTGTCGGATATTTCCAGTTCTCTTATTTCGTCTTCCATGACGATAATTTTCTAAGGATTGAAATCTTCTATAATGGAAGTCCCTTCAGGTCCTCGATGACTGTGTCGAGATTCACTTTCATGGCCGGCATTCTCTATTCGCGGTAGTAGACGCGCTTGACGCGGGGGGAGACGGAGGTCAGTATCTCGTAGGGGATGGTGTCGAGCACGTCGGCCAGGCGTTCCACGGGCGCCTGACGGCCGAAGATCTCGACGGCGTCGCCTACCTTGCAGTCTATGTCCGTCACGTCGATCATGCAGGCATCCATACAGATGTTGCCTACCGTCGGCGCCTCCTTGCCGTTCACTATCACGTTCACGGCTCCGCGCCCGAAGTGGCGGTTCATGCCGTCGGCATATCCGATGGCGATGGTGGCTATCCGGGAGTCGCGCTTCAACACGCCCCAGCGGCCGTAACCCACCGTCTCGCCGGCTTTCCATTCATGGATGGCGCATATCACGGTGCGCAACGTCGACACGACTGCCAACGGTTTCTCCTCCGGCATCTCCAAGGGCATGACTCCGTACAGGCCTATGCCCAGGCGCGCCATATCGTAATGATGCTCCGGATAACGGAGTATGCCGGCCGTATTAAGCACATGACGCAGCACCCGGCCGTCGGTACGGTCCATTATATATTGCGACCATTCGGCATAGCGCTTCAGCTGAAGCTGCGTGTACTCCTCCTGGTCCGGGCAATCGGCCACGCACAGATGCGTGAACACACTGCGAACCTTCACTTCCTCCACACCATCGAGACGTCGCATCAGCTCCGGCAGTTCCTCGCCGATGAATCCCATGCGGTGCATACCGGTGTCGAGCTTGATATGGATGGGATAACCGCTCACGCCGTTCTTGCGCGCCTCGCGTATCACATCCTCCAGCATCCCGAACGAATATATCTCCGGCTCCAGACGGTTGGCGAACATCGACTTGTAGTTGGCCACCCTCGGGTTCATCACCATCACAGGCATGGTGATTCCTTTGTCGCGCAGTTCCACGCCCTCGTCCAGCACCGCCACGGCCAGGTATGCTGCTCCGGCATCCTGCAGCGTCTTGGCTATCTCGTAGCTGCCGGCGCCATATCCCGACGCCTTGACCATGCACACTATACCTGTACCTTTCTGCAGATGACGGCGGAACTGATTGAAATTGCTGACGATGGCGTCAAGATTCACCTCTAACACGGTCTCGTGACGGCGCGCCTCAAGCATTTCCTCTATTTCCTCAAATCCGGCTTCGGGACTTCCTTTCAGCAGGATGGTCTCGTTGTTGAAGTCGGAACCGGACCGTGACGCCGTGAACTGCCCCAGGCTCTCGTAGCACTCGGCGGTGTCGCCGAACAGCTCGCGGTGAGCCGCCAGTTTCGGCCCGATACCCACAAACCGCGACACGCCCGCGCTCTTGACAAGCCGGCTTACCTGCCGGTAAAGCGTATCGGTGTCCGATGTCTCGTGATGCAGGTCGCTCAGTATCAGCGTCAGCCCGCTGCCGGGAGTCTGACGACGGCGCGCGAAGTGCAACGCCGGCCGCAGCGACGAGAAATCGGAAGTGTACTGGTCGTGTATCAATATGCAGCCGTTCACGCCGTCGCTCACGTTCAGGCGCGTGCCGAGCTTGTGCAGGTCCTTGAAATTGCGCGCTATCTCCTGCGCGTCCACGCCGCTGTACAGCATGAACGTCAGCGCGTTGGCAGCGTTCTCGAAGTCTGCCTCCGACGTCAGCGGTGCCTCCAGCTCGTGCTCCTCACCTTTATACCGGTATGTAAGGTGTATCAGTCCGTCCTTGGCCTCTCCCTTTACGATATATACATCGGCCTCGGGATCGGAGTATGACCATGTGATTCTTTGCTTGCCGGGCGCGACCTGATCCAAAGCGTCGGAGATCAGCTTATAATCAAGGCAATAGATTACCGTCCGGGTCTCCGGGCGCGATGCAAGCAGGCATTTCTCGCGCGCCTTTTCGGCATCGTCCGCAAACCCTTCGCTGTGAGGGTCCGACACATTGGTTATTATCACCACATCGGGGCGTATCACGTCGGCCAACGCCTGCATTTCGCCCGTACGCGAGATGCCGGCCTCCACTATGCCGAGGGCAGCCGATTCCGACAGTCCCCACATCGACAGCGGCACGCCTATCTGCGAATTGAAGCTGCGCGGGCTGCGCGACACGTCGGCCAACGGCTCCATCAGCTGGAATATCCATTCCTTCAGCGTGGTCTTGCCGCGCGAGCCGGTAATGGCTAACAGTGAACCCTGAAACGATGCGTCTCGCGCTGTGAGTTTCTGCAACGCGCCCACCACATCGTCTACGACTATGAAATTCACGTCCGTGGCGTCGCGAAACTCCTCCGGCACACGTTCCACCACGAAATTACGCACACCGCGACGGTACAGGTCGCCGATGTAACGGTGGCCGTCATTTCCTTTGGTCCGGATCGCGAAAAACAATGTCCCTTCCGGATCCTCGAGTTCCCGCGAGTCCGTAAGCAGTGTCCTGATTTCCCCATGACGCGCCACATTTGCGGCGCCAAGCCTTTCCCCTACCTCATCTATCGTTCTGACCATCACTCGGAATCGTTCTGACCATCACTCGGCCTCCATTGTATCTTTAAGGGCGGACAGACATTTCTCAACTTCCTTGTCTACCTTGAACAGGCGCTCCTTGCAGAAGCTCAGCAGTTGCAGGGCACGGGTGGCATAACCCGACAGACTGTCGATGTCACACTGGTTGGATTCCATCTTCGCCACTATCGCCTCCAGCTCGCTTATGGCCGAGGCGTATGTCATTTCCTTATTGTTTTCTTCCATCTTTTCTCTCTTTATTGCGGATTGCGGGAGTCGGCATTGACCGTACGTATCTCCGAGGTCAACGTGCCGTCGGTCAGCGTGGTCTCCACAATGTCGCCCGGATTCAGGGCCGTAACGCTGCTGACGGCATGGCCGTTGACACGCGTTATGCTGTAACCTCTCCTTAATGTGTTGATGGGGCTGAGCACCCTCTGGAGTCCCTCCAAGCGCTCCAGTCCGTATTTGTTCTGCTGCAGAGTCCTGCGCGCCGACTCGGTGACGCGGGACGCTATCTGCTGCAGCGTCATCCTGGCCCGCAGCGTCCTTGTGGACACCACGGACGGCAACATGGCCTCGTACTGATGCAGCCGTATATGCTCACCCTTCATAGCCTCCGATATATAGTGCCCTATGCGGCGGCATCCCTCGTAAGCGACCATATAGGTGTTGTCCAATTGCTGCAATATCCACGCGGCCACGGCCGTGGGCGTCTTGCAACGCACGCACGCCAGCTCATCAAGCACCGTACGGTCGCGCTCGTGTCCTATGCCCACCACTACGGGCAGCGGAAACCTGCACACGCGCGCCGCCAGTTCGTAATTGTCAAATGCGTTCAGGTCGGTGGTGGCGCCGCCGCCGCGGATTATGACCACGCAGTCGAACATGTCGCGGAACCGTTCCACCCAGTCCAACGCAGCCATCACCGTAGGTACCGTGCGCTCCCCCTGCATCACGGCCGGGAACAGCATCGGATATACCACATATCCCTGTGGATTGGCCGACAGCTGGTTGACGAAGTCGCCGTAACCGGCGGCTCCCGCGGCCGAGATCACCGCCACACGCTGGGGCGTCGCAGGCACGGGCAGGCTACGGTTCAGTCCTATCAGTCCCTCGCGCTCCAGACGCGACAGTATCTCGCGGCGAAGGCGCTCCATGTCTCCGAGGGTGTACGACGGATCGATGTCGCTGATCACGAAACTCAGGCCGTACACCTCGTGATGGTTGGCCGAGCCGCGCACCAACACCTTCAGTCCGCTCTGTATGTCACGCTGAGTGGCGCTCCAGAACTTCCGGCGCAGCGTCTCGAAGGTGTTGCGCCATATCATGGCGCGCATCTTGGCGCGCATGCCGCCGCGCTCGTCCTTCTCCACCAGCTCCATGTAGCAGTGACCACCGGCCACGCGCACATCGCTAAGCTCGGCCATCACCCACGCACCCTGAAGGTCGGAGTTGGACCGCAACGTGTTGCCTACCAGCTGCTGGTAGCGCCATAATGTCAGATATGTCTCAGGCATCTCGTCAGGTTATTCCGTCACTTCGCCTATCTCCTTCAGGGCACCGGTGGCCGTATCGAATATGGCGTACGACCTGGCGCGGCGGTCGGAGAACAGCGTGGGCTGCAGGCCGAAGTCCACGCCATACTGCGCATACTCCCCCTCGCGGCTCCACAGGCGCTTCCCTTTCAGGCCCAGCGTCACCTTGGCGGTGCCGGGGATGCGGTACATCACGGCGTCCTTGGGCAGTTTCTTGGTCTCGCCCTTGTCGTCTGTCGGCAGTTCGGCGAATTTCTTGTCGGTCACGGCTATGGTCAACGGGTCGCCGGCATAGTCGTCCGGTTCCACGAATCCGGCAAAGTCGCTGAAGCGGCACAGCGTGGCCTTGTCCGCCTCGCCGGGAATATATGTAAATACACGTGTCACTGTGTCCGTACGCACCAGGCCCGCGAATGCGGCCGTGAACGCCTTCTCCTGCTTGGCCAGCGAGCCCAACATCAGCTCCAGCTGACGGCCGTCGGTAGGCATGGTCTCGGCGGTGCCGCGGCTCAGCGCCACCTTCGCCTCGCGCACTTCCATCAGGTTCGAGGCCAGCATCTGCGCCTGCTTGGCCGTGGACTGCGACGAGATGAAGTCCTCGTCCACGTATGCCAGGTACTCGCGCATATCGTGGTTCTCGCCGAACCGGTCATCTTCCTCCGACGGAGCGAGTTTCCGGTCGGCCACCTCCTTGTTGATGGCCAGCAGCATGTTGTCGTCGCCCACGCTGATGTAGGTCATGGCGCCGGGCTTGAGCTGCATCAGATACTGCGTCCCGGTGTCCGACACGCCGTACTGCTCCACCTTGACGCCGGTCAGCTGCCACTGCTCGGCGTCGTTGCGCACCACATTGTCGGTGCCGATATATTTCTTGGCGTACTGCCAGTAGGGTCCGGCCTGCTTCACGGTGCGCGTGGCCGTCAGGGTGATGCGCAGCGCGGTGTTGGGCAATGTGTACACCAGCCCATACTCGTTGTGCTTGTCGGCTGTCAGTATCTTGGTCTGCTGCGCCGTGGCTGCCGTCACCGTCAGCGCCGTCAGCAGTATGGCTGCTATCTTTTTCATAGTTATCTCGTTTAACGTTATCTCGTTTAACTGTTTACGATTCAAGTATCTCGCGGATGGCGGGTCCGACCTTGCCGATTATGTCGGATGCGGTCATTCCGTACTGTCCGAACTCCGCCTCGGCCATGTCTCCGGCGCGTCCATGCACGTACACGCCTAACATCGCGGCATAGATCGGCTCGTAGCCCTGGCTCAGGAACGAGGTGATGATGCCTGTCAGCACGTCGCCCGCGCCTGCCGTGGCCATTCCGGCATTGCCCGTCATGTTGAAGTTAACGCGTCCCGTGGGGCTTACCACGGCCGTGTAGTGTCCTTTCAACACGATTATTATATTGTACTGGCGCGACATCTCGATGGCCGTGCGCAGCCGCGCCTCGTCGTCGTGATGCTCGCCGAACATGCGGTCGAATTCGCCCACATGTGGCGTCAGTATCGTCTTGGCCGGGACGTATGTCAGCAGGGCGGGACGTATGGAGATACAGTTCAGGGCGTCGGCATCGAGCACCATCGGCATCGTGGCATGCTGCAACAGGTCCTGCAGGGCCTCTATGGTGGCGTCGTGCGTGCCGAGTCCGGGACCGACGGCCACAGCCTGGTGGTTGTGGTGTATCTTCATGTCGGTGATGTAGTGTTCGTTGCGGTCAGGCTCGAACATCGCCTCGGGGAAGGCTGTCTGCACTATCGGCATTCCGCAGTGGGCCGAATGCACCGTCACCAGGCCGCCGCCGCTCTTAAGCACGGCCTTGGCGCACAACACGGCGGCCCCCATCATGCCGTAGCTGCCGCCGAACAGCAACGCCGACCCGTAATCGCGTTTGCCGCTGAACGGATCGCGCGGCTTGAACAGCGGCTTGACGTTCTGAGCGTCTATCACACGGTATTCCGTCTGCTGCGCCCGCACGGCCTTCATGTCCAGGTCTATGTCCAGCAGCTTCCACTTGCCCAATATCGGGGCGTTCTCGCGGAAGAAGAACGAGAGCCGGGGCAGCTGGAACGCAAGCGTCATGTCGGCGTGCATCACGTCGCGGCGGCTGATGTTGGCGTTCCACTCTCCGAACAGGCCGGAGGGGAGGTCGATCGACACCACGAACGCGTGCGATTCGTTGACATATCGGGCCAGCGACACGAATCCTCCCTGCAACGGCTGTTTCAGTCCGGAACCGAACAGGCCGTCCACCACCACATCCTCGCTGCTGAGATAAGGGGGCGTGAACTCGCGGGTCACTTCGGTATAATCCACGCCGTCCACCATAATCAGGCGCTTGCGTTCCTCGTCGCAGTCGTGGCTCAGTTTGCCGGTCACGTTGAACAGAAACACCTCCACGCGCCTGTAACCCTGCTCCATCAGCATCCGGGCCACCGCCAGCGCGTCGCCGCCGTTGTTGCCCGGGCCCGCGAATATCACGAACCGCTGGCTCGGCAGGAACATCGACACCAGCTCCACGCTCACCTGCATCGCGGCACGCTCCATCAAGTCGATCGAACTGATTTTCTGCGCCTCGCACGTCGCTATGTCCACATCATGTATGCTCTGAGAATTCAGTATCTTCATCTCGCTCGTTTTTCAGCCTGCAAATTAGACTACAAATTTAACACTCCCCCGCCACAATTACAAATCGACACGCTTATTGAAGTTGTTTAAACTAATTTTTATGGTAAGATTTATTAAGATTGTCGGAGCAGGTTTGTTCGATTGAGGAGGGAGCAACCTTGCGGTTGGTCCCGACGAAAGCGGACAAAGATGCCCGAAAGATTAATAAAGATTGCCATAAAGTTTACAATTCTTTAGTTCTTTTATTAAACGTAAATTAGTTTAAACAACTTCATTATATACATCTTTATGTAATTTCCGTTACAAAGATAACTAAAGTAATACAAATGGCCAAGAAAGCATCAATAACAGTCGTCGTTCCGGTGTACAACCGCGAGCATCTTGTGACGCGCACACTCGATTCGATAGCGGCACAGGATATAAGGCCATTGTCCCTGATTGTCGTCGACAACAATTCCACCGACCACAGCCTCGACGTGGTGCGCGAGTGGGCCGAAGCCCATGCCGACGATGCCGCCCTTGACATACGTATTCTGTCCGAACCGCGACCCGGTGCGGCCCGTGCGCGACAGACCGGCCTGGAGCATGTGGAGACCGAATGGGTGCAGTTTTTCGATTCCGACGACGTGATGGCGCCCGGCATTCTCTCCGATGCCTTGCGGCATTCGGCCGATGCCGACCTGGTGTGCTGGATGCGCGAACAGATCTCACTGTCCGGCCGGCATTCCTATAATCCTTACCGACCTGACGACATACTAAGATGTCACCTTTATAACGGAATGCTTTTCACAGAAGCATATATGGTACGTACAGATTTCATAAAATCAGTCGGCGGATGGAATTCCGATATAAGAGTGTGGGATGACTGGGAACTGGGGCTCAGACTGTTACTCGCCTCCCCACGATATGTTGCCCTTGACAGAAGCGGAACAACCGTCTATTCGCAGGCTGAATCCATCACCGGCACATCGTTCAGCGCCAAGGAAGGCCAATGGGAACGGATCATCGACCTGATGGAATCGTATGTGGCCGAACGTCCCGACATACGCGCCATGCTCGATTACCGCCGCGTAAATCTTGCTGCCCTCTACATCCGCGAAGGGAACCGCCCTGCCGGCCGCCGGCTGTTCAAGCAGGCCATTGACAAGGCATCATGCCCGGCATTGGCAAAACTTTGGCTCCGTGTATTATATGCCTACACCGCTGCCGGAGGACGGGGAGCTTACCGGCTATGGCGTTAAATTTATCAGTTGTTATGGATTATTCTATCAACGGACGCCCGCCTAAGATTCTGTTGCTCGGCGATTACAGCAACTGCCACCGCACGCTGGGCACCGGGCTGCGCAGACTTGGCTGCGACGTCACCATCGCTTCCGACGGTTCGCGGTGGATGGATTGCCGGCGGGACATCGACATCGCCAGGAAACCCGGCAAAGTCAATGGTCTGCTGCATACGCTGCGAATGCATGGTCTGCTCCGCACCTCCCTCAGCGGCTATGACATAGTGGCCGTACACGATCCCGTGTTCACCACCCTGCGCCCCGAACGACTCAGGCCGTTGCTCGCGTTATTGCAGAAACGCAACCGGAGCCTTTTCTACACCGCCATGAGCACAGACTCCGCATTTCTGGACATGCTGGCCGCTCCTGACTCGCCGCTGCGGTACAGCGAATGGTTTGTCGACGGCAAGCCGTCGCGCATGTACCTCGACAACCCCGCGAAATGGGACGAATGGCATGCCGAACCGCTCAGAAGCTATGAGGAGAATTTCTTCGACATCATCGACGGTGCCGTCTCGGTGCTGTATGAGTATCAGCTTGGGATGGAACGCCGTCTGGGTACCGAACGCTCGGCTTACGGCGGCATCCCGATTGACCTGGAACTGTTCGAACCTGTCGAACTCCCCGACAACATCTCCAAGGTGAAATTCTTCCTGGGGCGCGACCGTAACCGCAAGCTGATGAAGGGGAGCGACCTGCTGGAAACGGCTGCGCAGGAGGTGGTGCGCCGTCATCCGGACAAGGCCGAACTCGTGATAGTCGAGAACCGCCCGTTCGACGAATTCATCGGGCTGCTGAAGGACTCGCACGTGGTTTTGGACCAGATATACAGCTACACGCCGGCCACCACCGCCTTGATGGCCATGGCATACGGCCTGAATGTCGTATCAGGCGCCGAGCCTGAATATTACGACTTTATCGGCGAGTTCGAGAACCGTCCCATCGTCAACGCCCCGATTGAGCTTGGACCTTTGACGAATACTCTCGAAGACATCGTGTTGCACCCGGAACGGATACGCGAACGGGGGCTGCGCTCGCGCGAGTTCGTCGAAAAGCACAACAGGTGCGGGACCGTGGCCGGATGGTTTCTCGATTTCTGGCTGGAACGCCTCGATGCCAAGACCCGGGCGCAGCAACAGGAACAGTTCCGCGATTGATCAAGGCTTCGTAATTTAAACTTACATGGACTTAATAAGAAAGCCTCTCACAACAGGCCATTTTTCATTACAACTGACTTGTTGCCTCGGAGAGGCTGTTTCTCATTAACCCCATGATGGACGGTGACAGCGACAGCTGGTACCGTCCATCGTGGGGATTGACCTGTACGACGCTGCTTGGTCGGAGACCATGTCGCTGTACTGCCTGATATTACTATGTTGTAAGGCGAGCGGCATGGTCTCCGACCAAGCTGTATGGCACGCATCTACCCCCACGAAGGCTGTCGGGACGCTTCGCGCCCTTTCAGCCATCGTGGGGTTAATGAGAAACAGCCTCTCCGAGGCAACAAGTCAGTTGTAATAAAAATCGAAGCTGTTCTGAGAAACAATGCAAGACAGTCTTTAATGAAAGAGCCCTGCGCGATTGACACGCGCCATTGTCATTAAATTTGGTCTATTCCTTAAATTTTTCTATATTTGCAGTCTGAAAAGGACCATTGGCCCTAAGAACCCTAAAGGTCAGACCCAAACGCCCCTTTCATTTGTTAAGACAATACTTTACCCATAATAACAAACTATCATGGTAGACTATAAAAAATTAGGACTGGTGAACACCCGCGAGATGTTCGCCAAGGCCGTTCACGACGGTTATGCCATTCCGGCATTCAACTTCAACAACATGGAGCAGCTCCAGGCCATCATCAAGGCCGCTGCCGACACTAAATCACCCGTGATCCTTCAGGTTTCGAAGGGTGCCCGCAACTACGCAAACCCGATTCTGCTGCGTTACATGGCTCAGGGTGCCGTTGAGTACGCCAAGTCTCTGGGCTGGGAGCATCCCCAGATCGTTCTGCACCTGGACCACGGTGACAGCTTCGAACTCTGCAAGGACTGCATCGAGAACGGTTTCTCATCCGTCATGATCGACGGCAGCCACCTCCCCTACGAGGAGAATGTGGCTCTGACCAAGAAAGTATGCGACTTCGCTCACCAGTACGACGTAACCGTAGAGGGCGAGCTCGGCGTGCTGGCCGGCGTTGAGGACGAGGTTTCCTCCGACCACCACACCTACACCGACCCCGAGGAGGTTATCGACTTCGTGACACGCACAGGCGTTGACTCGCTGGCTATCTCCATCGGTACAAGCCACGGTGCCTACAAGTTCACTCCCGATCAGTGCACACGCGACCCGAAGACCGGCCGTCTCGTTCCCCCGCCATTGGCATTCAACGTGCTGGAGGCTGTCGAGGCCAAGCTGCCCGACTTCCCCATCGTGCTCCACGGTTCGTCAAGCGTTCCCCAGGAGTATGTGGACATGATCAACCAGTACGGCGGCAAGCTGCCCGACGCCATCGGTATCCCCGAGGAGGAGCTGCGCAAGGCTGCCAAGATGGATGTCTGCAAGATCAACATCGACTCCGACTCCCGTCTGGCCATGACTGCCGCCGTTCGCAAGGTATTCCACGACAAGCCCGCCGAGTTCGACCCCCGCAAGTACCTGGGTCCGGCTCGCGACGAAATGGAGAAGCTCTACAAGCACAAGATCCTCAACGTACTTGGCAGCGACGGCAAAGCCGAGTAATCCATTACGATACCGAAACATTACGGGATGTCTGCTTGGGCATCCCGTTTTTTTTGACTACTTTTGCAACATGACTGACAGACCGGATTGCGACATACCCCACGGGCAGAATATCAGTATGACCCATAGACCGAATTGCGATAAAGGCCATCGAATGGACGTGGCCATAGCCACATGGCAGCCCGAAGGCATCAGGCGTGTCGAGGCAATGAACCTCCCTCACGTGCCCGGAGTGCGCTATGTCGTGTCATGGCAGTTGCCTGGTCCCGACCCCGTCATCCCCGAGTCGTTAGCCCACAGGGACGATGTCTATGTCTGCTTCACCGACAAGCCGGGGCTTGGAGCCAACCGTGTCAACGCATGTGCCAGTTGCGACGCGGAAATTATACTTATTGCCGACGACGACCTGATATATCCACCCGACCGACTCCAAGCCGTAATTGACTCATTCGACAGAAATCCCGACGTAGACCTCGCCACATTTCAATACCGGGGCGCTTCCAAATCATATCCCGTTACGGAATGTAGTCTGTCGTTCCCTTTCCCCAAGGGTTATCACGCCGCATCTATCGAAATAGCCTTTAGGCATAAAGTGCTTGATCAAATAAATTTTGACAGCAGATTCGGCATAGGGGCTCCTCTTTTCCAGTCAGGCGAGGATTCAAAATTCCTTCACGACGTGATCCGGGCCGGCTTCCACTGCCGTTTCTTCCCCATTACCATCTGCACGCACGACCATCCCACCACCGGCGACAAACCTATGCCTAAAGGCGTAGCTTTGGCCGAGGGGAAACTGATTCGCCTGCAATATCCCGCGTCGTGGATATTACGGGTGCCGTTAAAGGCATGGCGCAACAAGAAAAAGGGAGGCACGTTCTTCCCGACTCTCTATTATCTGTTCCGGGGCGCTCTGATCAGAATTTAAGGCTGTATCTGTCGTAGGTCACGCCCGTGCCGCCGTACGAGAATTTCTGACGCAACAGACCGGTGTTGAGATAACGTCCGTTATCCTCCGTCGATATTCCGAAATCGAAATATGGACGGTCTGCAAAAACATCAGTGATAAGATGATGGAACAACGGCGTGAGCAAATTCAGCTCGCGTGCCTGTGGCGTCGTGGCGATGTATTGCGCATGGGCCACCGTTCCCGTGTCGTACATGCACACTCCGGCCTGCGGCGCAGCCTCACCGTCAAGTTTCAACACAAACACCCTGATGTTCTGAGGAAACCGGTCGCGAAGCATCTGCATTTCCCCGCACGTATGCACGGGATTCACGCCGTGCCGTTCCTGCAGGCAGTCGGTAAGCAATCCCATAAACGGGGCGACATTCGTTTCTTCACTGATTGTCAACGGCAATGCCTGACTTTTCCGCAGATGCCGCCGCTGCATCTGGTTGAATGTCACGCCAACCCTAAGGTCTATGGCGCTGCTGAGTCCGCACCCGGTCCGCACGGCTCCGAGTCTGAACAGTGCATACAGGTCCTCGTCCGCCGGGGTCTTGCTGTAGATGTAGGGTATCCGTTTATAATCCAGCTCCTTGATTCCCTCTTTATGCCACACCTCGATCGCCTGTCCGAATATCTCCAGCAGGTCCTCGCCGTCAAGATGACCCATAGGCGTGATCCAGCCGCCATACGTCAGTCCCTGATGGCTGTGCAATACCCCCGCGTCATCGATGTTGGCCGGCAGCAGGGCACGTAGTCTGCCGTTCTGATAAGCCATCCACGAGCAGTCGCGGAACCGGTCGCTGTGATAGTCCATGTAGCCGCGCTGCAACAGGAATGTGCCGTTGCGGCTTCGGGCCACAAAGTCATCCCATTCCGCTCTATGCGCGGAGCTGTAAAGTTCTACGCTTATCGTATCCATGCCAATGGATCCTGTTTATCGCGGTTTTTCCACACCTCGAAGTGTATCTGACCGTGACCGGGCGAATCCTCGGAATCGGCCACACGTCCCACCGCGCTGCCCTGCTTCACCACGTCGCCCACTTTAACCGAAGCCGAAGCGAGGTTACCGTACACGGTGTAATACCCGCCATGGTTCACAATCACCACCGTCGAGAAACCGGGTATCATGTACACGCCCGAGACTTTGCCGGCATACACAGCCTGTGCTGTGGCGCCACGCGCCACCTCGGCGTCGATGCCTGGATTGTCGTAGACCACATCGGGCAGATCGGGTAATGAATGCGGGCCGAAACGGCTTGTGATATTGAATGCGCCGCCCACGGGTCGGGGCAATGAGCCGCGCATGGAGGCGAAGTTAGAGCCCCCTGCCGGCTTCGAGCCGGATGCAGATGCGGACGATGACCCGGACGGCGCGGAGGCACGCGGCCGGCGGTTGCGGGCCTCGGCATATTCCCTGCCGCTGTTACCGGCATTCTTCTGCGGTTCCGTCTTTTCCTGCCTGGGCTGCTGCTTCGACTGGGCCTGCTTCGACTGTTTGGGCCTGCGCTTGCGCTGCTCCTTGGCCTTGGTCTCCTTCGGCTTCTCCTTTGCAGGTTCTTTTGCCTCCTCGGCTTTACCCGGTTTCGGAGTCATGGCAAGCTCGCGGTCGCGGGCCGCTTTTTCTTCTGCGGCGCGTTGCTCGGCGGCTCTTTTCTCTGCGGCAAGACGTTCGGCCTCACGCTGCTCTGCGGCGCGCTGTTCGGCGGCTATCAACGCTGCCACGCGTCCCTTCAGGGCGTTCGCTTCCTGCTGCTTCTGCGCTAAGTGGGTCTTCAGCGCGCTGCCGTTGGCCTTGAGCTGAACCACTATCGCATCCTGTTTGCTGTATTGCGTCTCAAGCTGCTTCTGTGCCGTCACGTTCCTTGCCAATGCCTTGCCGTACATGTCACGGCTCTGGGCCAGTGCGGCACGTTCCCGATTCAGCACGTTCAGCTCATTCTGTATCTCGTCGGTCTGCTTCTTGCGCCACTCCGAGAATTCGCGCAGATAGCGCATACGGCGCCGGGCCTCGCCGAAGCTCTTGGACGAGAATAGGTATGCCAATGTCGAATTGCTTCCCTTGCGCTTGCGCACCGCCTTCACGGCCTTAAGGTATTCGCCGCGCATACGGGCCACTTCCTTGTCGCCCTGCGCTATCTTGCCTTCAAGCGTGCCGATGCGGTTCTGAAGCGTGGTCACCTGGTTGCGTGTGGCGGCCACCTGCCTCTTTGCCGTCTCTATGTCACCCTGCAGTTTGCCCAGCTCGGCAAGGTTGCGGCTCACCTGACGGTCGTTCTCCTTTATCTTCCTGCGGGTCTCGGCTATCTCGGCCTGGGCCGCCTGCTGCCTGCGCTGCAGTTCGGCTTTGCTTTCGGGCGCTTTCTTAACTGCCTTAGTCCCCGTTTTGCGGGTCTGACGTTTCTTTGTGTTTTTGACAGTCTGCTTCTCTGTCCTGGCCTTATTCTTTCGGCTCTGCCCGGACTGTGCCACGGGCTCGCCGAAAGCCGCCACGACTGTCATCGCGGCTAAAAGTATGGATATTGCTCTGTTACAAACGCCCATGTCATGTTGTTCCGGAAGCCTTTATCACAGCTGCCGAATTATAAATTGTTACTTGTAGTTGGTCACGAATTCGGAGAATGTGACTTTCTGATATCTGTCCAGATTGATGGAGCTCATCCTGTTGCCGCCCCACTTCACGCTGCTGAAATCCAGCTGTCCCTCTATCCGCTTCTTAGGCAGCTGCAGATCCAGGCCCAGGGTCATGCCGCCTCCGGCATAGTCGTAGGTCAGCGTGGCGGTCTCGGTGCGGCCCTGCATCATGCCGTACAATACCTGTGTGCGGCCGTTGGCGTTCACCACATATCCGTACTGCAGGCCCGATTCCTCCCCCTCGCGGTTGGGCACCACTATCCATTCGCCGTTGTTCTCGCGCTCGAACTGCACGTCCTTCAGCAGCCCCATGCTTAACTCCCCTTTGCCTAATATCACGATACGGCCCAGCAACAGGCTCTGCACCTGGTCCAGCAGTCCGTGGTCGCGGCTCATAGCGGCCTCGGCGCTTTCGCGCACGTATGTTTTCTTGTATTTGTTCACCACCAGCACCTCGCTCGGAGTGATTTCGGCACGTCCCACTTCGCCGATGAACGGCGCGCTGACCGACAGCTGTATCAGTTCCCCCTTCTCCATGTATATCCTGACCGTGGGCGACACGGGCAGCTTCAGCATCGAGGTGCGCAGTTTGCCGGTAAAGCTGGCGCTTTGCCACTCCGTATAGCCGTTCAGAATCTTGTTCACTATCTCCAGGGCTTCCTCGTCAAGTTCCAGGGCGCTCTGGCCCGGAGTGTTACCGGTCTGCTCCTGACTCGCTTTCTCTCCGGAAGTCTTGCGGGCCTTCTTGGCTCCGTAAGCCGGCGCCATAGTTATGGCCGCTATTATGGCTATGATTATTCCTTTCTTCATCTTATTTGCGTCAGGCCTGTCATTTCAGGGCCTTTTCTATTTTGGCACGAAGCTCCTCCGAATTGTCCGGTTTCTGCTCCAGTGCCTTCTGATAATATTTTATTGCTTCTTCCTTGTTTCCTGTCTTGACCAGCATATCGGCGTAATGCGACATCGCCTCCGGATCGAGTATGCCGGCCTTCTCCATCAGCTCAATGGTTTTCTTCTGTGTTTCCAGCGCCTCGTCGGTGCGCCCCATCAGATAGAGTATCCAGGCGTAAGTGTCCATGTACACCGGATTCTCGGCATTGTCTCCCCTCAGCGACCTCTCGCTCAGTTTCAGTGCCTCCTCCTTGTCGCCGCCGTTGGTCACGCTGAAATAGGCGTAATTGTTGGCGGCCATGGCATTGTCGGGATTCAACGTCAGGGCGTTGCGGTAGTCGCGGTATGCGCTCACGGTGTCCTTCATCATATAGGCGGCGTCGCCCATCGACGTGATGATGTCGCTCAGGAAGTTCAGGTCCTCCATCGTGATGTCGCGGCGCACATCTTTCGACAGGTCAATTTCCTTGTCCGGGTTCAGGCCGGAGTCTATGTCATTCACCATCTTTCGGTACAGGCTGAGCGCCTCGACATAGCGATCGTCGTTCTGCAGCAGCATGGCGCAGTAACGCTCCAGATTCTTGTCGCCGGCGCCATGTTTCTCGGCCTCGGCGTAGACTGCAAGGGCGTCGTCGGTACGTTTCCCCGAACCGAGGTAATATATCTTCTGGCGGTAATAGTCGGGATTGCCGGGGTCCATGTCTATGGCGTAGCCTATCTGCTCGGCGGCTTCGTCAAACTTCCCTTTGGCGGCATTGTAGCGTGCCGACAGGTTCAGCACGTCGGCCTCGTGCGGATACTGCGTCTGCAGCACCGAGAACAGGTAGTCGCCGCGTTCGGTGTTCTGCTTGTCCTCCATCAGTTTCTGCAGGTACTGCGACAGCAGCCCCACTTTCTGCATCAGGTCCAGGTCTTCGGTCAGCAGCACTTCGTACACTTTCGTGTCGTAGGCTGCCGAATCTCCGAGCTGACGGTACATCTCCATCAGCGCCATCTTCGGACCGCTGGATTCGGGCGCGAGTTCCTCGGCCTTCCGGTACATCACCATGGCCGAATCCCTCTTGTCCAGCACTTCGTACAGGTTCCCTTTCAGTATCAGATAACTGTATTCCCTTGGGTCGCTGGCTATCAGGCGGTCAACTTCGCGCACCGCCCCCAACGAGTCCTTGTCCTCCATGTAGAGGGTCATCTTGTTCAGTGTCAGCGGCGCGCTCTTGCCCTCCAGTTTCTCGTAGCGGTCCATGGCCTCTATGGCTTTCTTGCCCAGGCCGTGGTTGCTGTATGCGTCCGACAGATATATCAGCACGTTGCTGTTGTCGGGATACCGCTCGGCCAGACGCTCCAGCACACGGATTCCCTCGCGGGTGGTGTCCATGTTCTGCGCCATGTAGCCGTAGAAGATTCCCTCCTCTATGTCGTCGGGATATGCATCCACATACCGGCGCAGCATCGACATGGTTGTCTTCATTCCCACGCTGTCGTTGAACGCCACGCGCGACATCAGCCTCTCCTGGGCCGCCATGTACTGAGCCACCTTATTGTCCGGATCCAGCTGGCACGCCCGCTTGAAGCACTCGTAGCCGGCATCGTCACGGTCAGCAGCCATCTGGCGCAGACCCTCGTAATAATAGTATCGCGACTTCTCGCGGTCAGTCTTGCTGACGGACGCACCACGGCCCGCCATGGCGAACACCACGGCCAAAACCGCAATTACAGATATTATTGTCCTGTTACCTTTCACTCTGTTCGATCCTTACTCTCCCGTATGGCCGTAGCCTCCCTCGCCGCGCACCGTGTTGTCAAGTATCAGCACCTCGTTCCATTTCACCTGTGCGAAGGATGCCACCACCATCTGCGCTATTCGGTCGCCGTTCTTTATCTCGAAGTCCTCCTGACCCAGATTGATCAGCACCACGCCTATTTCACCGCGATAGTCCGAGTCGATGGTGCCAGGCGAGTTCAGCACCGTCACGCCGTACTTCAGGGCCAGCCCGGAGCGCGGACGTATCTGTGCCTCGTATCCATCGGGCAGCTCTATCTTCAGTCCCGTGGGTATCAGCCTGCGCTCCCCGGGATGCAGAGTCACCGTCCCGTCCAGCATCGCGTGTATGTCCATCCCCGCCGAGCCGCTCGTGGCATACGACGGCAACGAAACTCCCTGTTCTCTTACTACGCTTAATGTGATTTCCATATCGCTGTTTTTTATCGGCACCGGGATAATTCCCCTACCGGAAGCTGTCTGTTTAAATATGCAACTGCAAATTTAACAAAAAAATAGCCGTCTCTGCTTAGAAACGGCTATAATTTTTTCGTATTTAACGATTTTGTCCTTATCCCTCCTCGATTGCGTCGTTAGGACATACGGATGCACAGCTGCCACAGCTGATGCAGGTATCGGGATCGATGTGGTAGATCTCGCCCTCGGAGATTGCCTCTACAGGACATACGGAAATACATGTACCGCAGGCTACGCAGCGGTCGGTGATTACATAAGCCATTGTTTATTCTTTTTAATGATTTATTTCCCTGTTTGTTATTGCCGGGCGCATTTATTAATTTTGCACCGACAATTGCTTTTGCAATTGCAAATTTAATTGTTTTTTTAAAATTCTCAAAAAATACCCTATTATAATTACCGTATTTTTGCAATTCTTTTACCAAACCCCATTTGATTCATGGATAACATCGATAATAACAAGCCCGATACCATAAATAAGGTACAAGACTCTTATATGGTACCGGACACTAATAAAGTACAAGATGCTGATAAGGTAATGTCTCGGGATTCTTGCCTCTCCGATTCTGCTCCGCTGATTTCGGTCATCACCATCACATATAATGCAGCGTCTGTCATCAGGCCTACGCTTCAGTCTTTGAATAGCCAGACATTTCGCAACTTCGAGCACCTGGTTATAGACGGCGCCTCCAAAGACGACACTGTGTCGATAGTCAGGGGAATGTGTCCTGATTCCATCATTCGCAGCGAACCCGACCGTGGGCTCTATGACGCCATGAACAAAGGACTCCGTGCGGCCAAAGGCAAGTATCTTCTGTTTCTGAACGCCGGCGACGCGCTTCACACGCCCGATACACTCCGGCATTATGCAGACGCGGCGCGCCTGAATGGCAAAAACCCTCTTAATGCGGATGAAAATGCAGATTCCAGGCAATTATATGCCGATATTATTTACGGTGATACTATCGTGGTGGATTCCGGCCGCAATTTCGTGAAGCCCCGCCATCTTTCCGTCCCCGAGCGATTGACGTTCCGGTCATTTGCGAACGGAATGCTTGTGTGTCATCAGGCATTCATGGTGCGTCGCGACCTCGCGCCCGAATATGACCTGCAATATCGTTTCAGTGCCGATTTCGAATGGACCCTCCGCTGTCTCAAGGCCGCTGATCCCGACCACAACGTCAACCTTCACACGGTCACCATCGACTATCTCAGTGACGGCATGACCGACAAGAATCATAGCGCCAGCCTCAAGGAGCGCTACCGCATCATGTGCCGCTACTACGGCACCCTCCCCACTCTCCTCCGCCACCTCCGCTTCCTCCTCCGGCATCTCAATAAATAGTGGCGCAGGCACTCTATTGAACTTCCGTCTTAATGCCTCGGAGAGGCTGTTTCTCATTAACCCCACGATGGCTGGAGGGTGCGTAGCAATCCGACAGCCTTCGTGGGGAGCATCCGAATGCAGGACAGCTTGGTCGGAGACCATGTCGCTCTCCTTCCGCCATTGCGACTCCGTGACAGTACAGAGACATGGTCTCCGACCAAGCTTTCCCCTACGGATTAGTCCCCACGAAAGCAGGTTTCAGCTGTCGCTGCCCTGCTATCGTGGGGTTAACGAGAAACAGCCTCTCCGACGCAAGACTTTCTAAGCTCGTCATCGCTCTGTAAGGCTTAACTTCTCTTATAAACAGATAAGGCACGGCCTTGGGACAAAAGGCCATGTCTTTAGACAACAGGCCGTGCCTTTAGACAAAAACGTGTCTTTAGACACTAAAAAAGTCATAAAGAAAGCCATAAAAATGCATAAAAAAAGGGACTCATTTCTGAGTCCCTTCCTTTCAAAGTGGCGATTACCTACTCTTCCGCTTTCGCAGTACCATCGGCGTGATAAGGTTTAACTTCTCTGTTCGGAATGGGAAGAGGTGGAGCCCTTATGCTATCATCACCTTAGTCTCTTTGTTTGCTTCTTCCTTCAGGCTATGTGTCGCGCCTTCAGGTGTCGGCTTCCGCGGCCTCTGCCGCTGTGTTGCTTGGTTGCGGCGCGGAGATTCATCTCCGCTTCCGTGATGTCTTCAGAGTGACCCGGCCGGAACGAGAAGACTCGACAGAAACCAGTGCCTTCACACTTATCATAGTCGTTTCCTTTTTGTATTGATAACTTGCGTTTCAATGCTTTCTACGGAACTTCGGGCAATTAGTACCGCTCGGCTGAACGCGTCACCACGCTTACACCTGCGGCCTATCGACGTCGTCGTCTTCAACGGCCCTCAGCGAGATCTTATCTCGGAGCCGGCTTCGTGCTTAGATGCTTTCAGCACTTATCCAATCCAGACGCGGCTACCCGGCTGTGCTCCTGGCGGAACAACCGGTGCACCGGAGGTCTGTCCAGCACGGTCCTCTCGTACTAGTGCCGGATCTCCTCAAATCTCAACGCCCACAACAGATAGAGACCGAACTGTCTCACGACGTTCTGAACCCAGCTCGCGTGCCACTTTAATGGGCGAACAGCCCAACCCTTGGGACCTTCTCCAGCCCCAGGATGTGACGAGCCGACATCGAGGTGCCAAACCACTCCGTCGATATGAGCTCTTGGGAGGGATCAGCCTGTTATCCCCGGAGTACCTTTTATCCTTTGAGCGATGTCCCTTCCATACGGAAACACCGGATCACTATGCTCTAGTTTCCTACCTGATCGACTTGTAAGTCTCCCAGTCAAGCGCCCTTATGCCATTACACTCTGCCGACGGTTACCAATCGTCGTGAGGGCACCTTTAGAAGCCTCCGTTACGCTTTTGGAGGCGACCACCCCAGTCAAACTACCCACCAAACAGTGTCCCCGCATCAGCGGGTTAGAACTCAAATAATCAAAGGGCCGTATTTCAACAGCGACTCCACAAATACTGGCGTACCTGCTTCAAAGTCTCCGGCCTATCCTACACATCAATTACCCAAATTCAATGTTAAGCTATAGTAAAGGTTCACGGGGTCTTTTCGTCCCATCGCGGGTAATCGGCATCTTCACCGATACTACAATTTCACTGAGCTCACGGTTGAGACAGTGTCCAGATCATTACACCATTCGTGCAGGTCGGAACTTACCCGACAAGGAATTTCGCTACCTTAGGACCGTTATAGTTACGGCCGCCGTTTACCGGGGCTTCACTTCACTGCTTCGATTGCTCTGACAGCTCCGCTTAACCTTCCGGCACCGGGCAGGTGTCAGACTGTATACTGCGCCTTGCGGCTTCGCACAGCCCTGTGTTTTTGCTAAACAGTTGCCTGGACCTATTCTCTGCGCCTCCCCTTGTTGAGGGGGGAGGGCCCCTTATCCCTAAGTTACGGGGCCAATTTGCCTAGTTCCTTGACCGTGAATCTCTCGAGCGCCTCGGTATTTTCTACCCGACCACCTGTGTCGGTTTCCGGTACGGGCCGACTGTTGCTCAAGCATCCCTCGCGGATTTTCTCGGGAGCCTGCTCCTCCATGACTGTCACTCGTTCCGAAGAACTCGCGTACTCTCGGACTTCATCAGCCGCGTTTCCGCCGCGACCTTGACTTTGTCCTTCAACGCGCTATTCCGTCAGCGCGCGCATGTTTCGCTTCTCCGTCCCCGCTGGGACTCACAACAGCCGGGTCGCGGAATATTGACCGCGTATCCATCCACATGACCATATCTGGTCTGCGTTAGGTCCCGACTTACCCCGGGCCGATTAGCGTTGCCCGGGAACCCTTGGTCTTTCGGCGATGGGGTTTCCCGCCCCATTTGTCGTTACTTATACCTGCATTTGCTTTTCCGCAATCTCCACCGTGTCTCACGGCACGGCTTCGCCGACGGCGGAATGCTCCCCTACCGATAAATCATTCAATCTATCCCACGCTTTCGGCACCGGACTTATGCCCGATTATTATCCACGCGGGGCCGCTCGACTAGTGAGCTGTTACGCACTCTTTGAATGAGTGGCTGCTTCCAAGCCAACATCCTAGCTGTCTCTGCGGCCCCACCTCGTTATTGTCTTCAACTTAGCCCGGATTTCGGGGCCTTAAACGGTGGTCTGAGTTGTTCCTCTCTCGGACGCGGACCTTAGCACCCGCGCCCTCACTCCCGGGAATCCTGCCGCGGCATTCGGAGTTCGTCAGGACTTGACAGGCGGCGAAGCCCTCGCATCCTATCGGTCGCTCTACCTCCGCGGTAGTGTCCCGAGGCTGCACCTAAATGCATTTCGGGGAGTACGAGCTATCTCCGAGTTTGATTGGCCTTTCACTCCTACGCACAAGTCATCCGAAAGCTTTTCAACGCTTACCGGTTCGGACCTCCAGACAGTGTTACCTGTCCTTCATCCTGCTCATGCGTAGATCACTCGGTTTCGCGTCTGCCCCCGACGACTATACGCCCTGTTCGGACTCGCTTTCGCTCCGGCTCCGGTCCTCCGGACCTTAGCCTCGCCGCCGACGACAACTCGCAGGTTCATTATGCAAAAGGCACGCCGTCACCACACTCAGTGGCTCCGACCGCTTGCAGGCGCATGGTTTCAGGTTCTTTTTCACTCCCTTGCTTAGGGTTCTTTTCACCTTTCCCTCACGGTACTGTGCGCTATCGGTCTCTCGGTAGTATTTAGCCTTTCGGGATGGTCCCCGATAATTCGACCGGAATTCCTCGTGTTCCGGCTTACTCAGGTGGCGCTCCTGCGGGTCTTCTCTTCGAATACGGGGCTCTCACCCGCTATGGCCCGGCATTCCAGCCGGTTCTTCTCGATATCCTCCCGTCCCTTGAACGCTCCTATTACCCCGGCACGTGCCTAAACACCGCCGGTTTGGGCTCCTCCCCGTTCGCTCGCCGCTACTGGGGGAATCGTTGTTACTTTCTCTTCCTGCAGGTACTAAGATGTTTCAGTTCCCTGCGTTCGCCTCCCTATTCAGGGATGACGGAATCGCTTCCGCCGGGTTGCCCCATTCGGACATCTGCGGGTCAATGCGTATTTGCCGCTCGCCGCAGCTTTTCGCAGCTTATCACGTCCTTCTTCGCCTCCGAGAGCCAAGGCATCCTCCATGCGCCCTTGTCGTTCCGTTAATATCTTTATTAACATCTCGCGACAAGCGACATGTCTTTTCGCCTATGATTTGCTCGTGTGAAACTCTGTTGTGTTTCTACTCTTGTCTTCTCACA
>ERZ791865.153-NODE-153-length-110844-cov-13.603535_pt1 | contig 110844 bp, 91 predicted proteins | sample MGYA00509942_ERZ791865 | MGnify/ENA primary metagenome ERZ791865 (study PRJEB30046, sample SAMN00792098) | human gut metagenome | study: EMG produced TPA metagenomics assembly of the A metagenome-wide association study of gut microbiota in type 2...
CTGCCATTCAAGAAGTTGGACTCGCCTTTTTATGGTTTAGCGGACAGTAATAATTTTGATTGTTGAATATGCCCGCGATTTCCGTTCGGCGGGCAATGACATAAGGCTGGCGGCGCTCGATGTCGGCAAGATCCGCTTCCGGCCGATCATGATGACCGCTCTCGCTTTCGTGTTCGGCGTCATGCCGATGTTGTTCGCAAACGGCGCCGGAGCAGCGAGCCGTGTGTCGCTTGGAACGGCGGTCGTGTTCGGTATGGCGGTCAACGCCATTGTCGGAACGCTTTTCGTGCCGAATTTCTGGGAACTGATGGAACGCCTTCGCGAACGCTATCTTTCGAAGCTGTTTGCCGGAGCCGACAAAGCCGCCTCTACAGCCGGACAGGAGGATGGCCCGGAGTCCAAAGCCACGCCGTGACGCGCTTTGCTTCGGCAGCGTCGAGAGCCGAGCGCACGGCTGCTGTCAGTCGGTGGAGGCGTTGGCGTTTCGACGGAATGTCGGGATAGCGGTCGGGATCGTCGACAATCTCAACGGCATGGATGTCACCTCCCGGCAGAACAACAAGCCTGTCGATGAGCCATGAACCGCCATTCTCGAAGTTGACGGCCGCATGGCATGTCACAGAAGAGTCTGAGTCGTACCATCGGGCCACGGTAGTGTCAGCCAGTGCCGAGGAAATATCGGCCGAGAGCCTGTCGGCGGTGGCGATGTCGATGAAATGCTGTGCGGCAAGCCGTCTGATCTCCTTGCCGATTGCCGAAGCGCTGCGCCTGTTTCGCAGAAGGGCGATAAAGCGCTCGGTGTAGCTCTCTGAAGGCGATTCGTCGTCGTCGAGGGTAACGCCGGCCCATATATCGCGATTTTCCGTGGCTGCGCCTATCGGATCAATGAAAAACGACTCGACGGGCTCAAGAACGCTGCGCTTGCTTTTTTCGCGAACCGGCGAGGTCGGCGCTCCTGCTATGATATTTCCAGTGGCGGCATCGGCGACGAAGCCTCCGAGTTCGAGCGCATTCTCGACGAGCGAAGTTCCGTTTCCACCTTTTGCTCCGATATTGACGCATAGCTCGCGTCCGGCTCTTGTGAAAGCAACGTAGAGAACGTTGATCATGTCCGACAATACCTCCCGGTCATATTTGCGGTATTGTTCGTCAAAGGGAGTGCCGAGCATTGCTTTCGACGGGATAAGCGGCACCAGTTCGGGGCGGTCGTCATCGTTGATGCCTTCGATCTGGGGAGTCCTGAACCAACGGAGTCGTTCGCGGTTCTTTTTGTCGATATATGGAATATGGACACAGGGGAATTCAAGCCCCTTCGATTTATGGATAGTCATGACGCAGATTGCGTCGGGGTCGGCGTCGGTATCGACCATTGCCGTTCTGTTCCCATAGTTTTCCCACCAGCTGACAAACGACGCGATGTCGCCTTCGCCGGTTTTCTCGCTGTGGTCGATCGCCAGATCGAGAAGGGATGTGAGATATGCGTTCTGGTTGACGCGCTGCTCTTCGGAGAGCGACGCTATAATGTTTCTGACAACCGACGGAAGCGAGTTTCCTTTGCCGAGATTCACCGGCGCCGGATCGATTGCCGTTTCGGGATTTTCGGCACGTTCACGCCGGCGGCGCATATAATTTCCGACAGCACGGGCAAAGGCCTCGCTGACAGGATGGCCGGCGGCACATTCTTCTTCATAGTCTTTGTTCAGAATGGCGATCTCACGCATCGACACATTCCTGTCGGAGGTGACGAAATCCGACGCTGTCATGGTTTTCAGAATGCTCATCACAACTCTGACCGCCGGAGAGTTCTTCAGCGCGAGGGCTTCGTCGCTGGAGATTTTTACACCCTTGAAATCGGGATCTGACGACAGCACCGGCAGCAATGTCTCGATAAAGCTGCGGGCTGTGTCGTTTGTGCGGAAAAGCACTGCGATCTCACCTCCGCGATAACCGGCACGCAGCTGGCGCCGGATTTCTCCGATGGTTGTCTCGAATGATCGGGTTATGAATTCCTCGGAGGTAGCTTTCGTCCCGAGAGTGAACCTCAGATCGGAAATCCGCACATATCCCTGAAGCTCACGGCGTTTCGGCGCCACACTCTGAACGACATTGGCATAGATATCTCCAAGGCCTGCGGCTTCGGCCATCGACTTGAAAAGAACATTGTTGAATCTGACAATGTCGGCGGCACTGCGCCAGTTTGTGTTTCCTGCCACGTCGTTGCCTGTAATGGCAGTGTTCCCCGGAAAGTCACCGGCAATGTTTGTCAGCAGGGTAGGGTCGCTGTTACGGAAACGGTAGATACATTGTTTTTCGTCGCCGATGACGAGGCTTTCGTTGCCGAAACTGACGCTCTCCGCAATGAGCTTGCTTAGATTTTCCCATTGGAGGCGCGAGGTGTCCTGAAACTCATCGATAAGGAAATGGCGGTAATACTGGTTCAGTCGCTCGAATATGAAAGGCGAATCGTTGTCGGCGATTATGCGGTGGAGAACCGAGTTGGTGTCTTTGAGAAGGAGCGAGTTGTTCTGCTCGAGAATCTTGTGGATAGAGTCGGTCACGTTGCCAATCAGCCCCATGGCATAGACGTTGACACTCATTTTGTTGAGCAGTTCCCACATCTTTTTTGCCTCTACGATCGCACTGAAGGCTTCGCTGACGTCGGCTACAAGTATTGCCGGCGGTTCTGTTTTGCCTTTGAATGCTTTGGCCGGATTCTGTTCGGTCTGATTCAGTTTAAGGCCGGGCAGCTTCGACGGTATTGCAGCTGCCCATGAGTTGAGAAGCTTGAAAGCGTTGGCCGAGATTAATTGTTCGTGTCCCGACGCAGTCCGAAGAGCCTTCTGCGAAGCTGACCGGGCCACTTCGACAAGGTTGTCGGCCCGGGAGGTCAGGCCATCACGGAATCGTTTTATTCGCGACGGGTCAGAAAGCCATCGAAGCATCTTGTCGATATTCTCTTCGAAAGTTTCGTTGAACAGGGTCTTGAAAAACGAGAGGAATTCAGAAAAAGTGTTTGAACCGCGATCGAAGACATTGAATGCCTTCCCTTCGTTGAAGCGTGTCAGAGCGTATTCAGTTACCCATCCCATCAGCTGGCGTGTCTCCGCGTCGGTATTGTGGTCGAGGCTGTTGAGAAGGTCGTTGACGCCGTTGAAGATTGCTGTCGATTCGTCGAGATCGACCTCGTAGTTGCCGTCGAGTTCGGCCTCACGGGCGAACGCGCGGAGAATTGTCTGGAAAAAAGAATCGATGGTCGAAACGCTGAACATTCCGTAGTCGTAGAGAAGCTGCTTAAGGGCTTCCGAGGCGGCGGCAGCGATCTCTTCCTCCGATGCGTCGAAGTCGGCCATGAATTCTTCGAGGTAAGGGCTGCGCTCCGTCGGTTCGAGAACCGCCATTGTCGCCGGATTGAGAGCCAGCAGCGACAATTCGTGGACAATTCGGTTTTTCATCTCTTCGGTGGCCTTGTTGGTGAACGTGATTGCCAGAAGAGAACGATGGGCCATCGGAGCGTGGCGGTAAAGATGCCGGCGCCCGTTGGAATCGGTATAGCCAAGCAGCATGCGAATATAGCGTTTGGCCAGAGTGTAGGTCTTTCCCGACCCTGCCGAAGCTTTGTAGACGTCGAGCATCCGCGGTCAGATTATGCGCGTTTTATAGCCCATCCCTGTCAGCAGCGACGCTACATCTTTTCTGCGGTCGCCCTGGATCAGAATCTCTCCGCCGCGGGCTGAGCCTCCTGTGCCGAGAGATTGTTTGAGGCGAGCGGCAACAGCCAGAGCCTCGGTGTCGTCGTCGGTGTCGAAGCCTGCGATGATAGTGGCCTGTTTGCCTCGCCGTCCTTTTTTGTCGAGTACGATGTCGAGCTTCCGGCCTCCGAAAACGGTTTCAGCGGGAGCCTGAACCGGCTCATCGGCTCCGACTGACTCGACGTCGGACTGTTGCTCGGGGTCGAGCAGCTGACGCAGAGAGTCGCGCCAGTCAATTCCCTGACGATTATTTGACATCATTCCGGCGATGATACATGAAGTTGCTGCCGTGATCGTTGACTGTCAGTGTGATACCGTTGAAGTCAACAATCGGTTTCTCCTGATGGCCGACAATTTTTCCGACGAGGGTCGAATCGCCTTCGGTTAGCAGTGTCGACGGGTCGAGGTCGAGAATCAGCTTGTTGCCCTCGACATTCCATTTGCCCTCGACAGTCATTGTCAGAACTCCGGGATTGATAGCTCTGATCTTGCATTTGCCGTTTTTGTTGAGTTCCATAAGAGGTTCGTCCTGAGAAATCTCGCTGATATAGTAATTGCCGGCAATTTCTTTAGCCTCATCGCTCAGATGATTGCAGGCCGCCAGAACAAGCGCGCAGCCCAGAATCACCGTCATAAAGAATTTCCTTGACATCTGTGATAAATATTTAATCACGCAAAAATAGAAAAATTTCCCGACAATCCGTGCTTTCGGATTCCGAATTCGCGCGGGCAGGGGGTATGAGATATAATTGTTTTCCGATGAATTTGTGTTTCATCGCGGATAGAAATGTCAGGCCAAGACCAGATCTCTCACATACGTCGGTTATAAATGAACATTGTATATCTGCATTGATGGAAAACCGCGTTCCGTATAGCCCTTTTGCAAGGCTTGCGGAACGCGGTCGATTATAAGGGTAGGGAACGGTTATCTGACGGTCACTTTAGCGGCTGTTGTGCCGGCTTTGGCGATGTAGATGCCCGGGTTGGCGATCGATACCGAAAGGTTGTTGTCGGAGGCTATGCCGCTGTAGACAATCTTTCCGTCGGGCGACACGATGATGACCTCAAGGCCTTCGGCACCGGTGACGGTGATTTTTCCGCGGCCTCCGGCGATGGCTACCGACGGGGCTGATGTCATGCCGAGAGCAGCTGCCTGTGTCACGGTTACATCGACAGGAATTGATTCACCTTCGTCATACACTGCGGTAAGACGGTAGACTGAGCCTACGGCATCGCCGCTGACAGCGTGGCTGAATGCAGGCTTCCGGAGAGGTGACTCATTGAGCCGCACGCCGTCGCGGTAGATATTGTAGCCGCGATGATTGACAGCGCTGTTGCCCAGAGGAATATACGAGACGTCGTCGAGCATTCCGAGCAGTCCGATGGCGGTAGCGCCCTTGATGGCGAAGTAGCGGGCTCCGGCAGGCAGATTGATGATATATTCGGTCCAGTCGGCTCCGATGAGATCGTAGGTGGCAACTCGGGTGAAGTTCCACGGGTTGTTGCTCTCACCAGAGATGAGGAATTCGACTGTTTCGCTGACATAGGGATGATAGGCGCGCAGCCACAGTGATACCTGTTGGGCCTCGCCGGAGAGCTGCGGAGAGATGATCCAGTCGGCACAGGTGCCGTCGACGCCGAAGAATCCGAGGCTCTTGTTGCCTGAGTGGGCATAGAAAGAGTCGATGTCGCCGAAGGCCGGGTCGCTCTCGTCAATGACAAACCATGAGCGTTTTGAACCGGAGGGGACTCCGGGCATCCTGAAGTCTTCGAAACCGAGCACAGGCATCTCGTCGCCGTCGATGATTATCCATTCGTCGCATTCGCTTGTGCCGCCTTCGTAGGCTTCCATTGTGTCGGTGATGCGTCGCGGAGTGCGGTCGATGGTCGGCTTTTCCCATTGAAGCTCAACTGAGCCGTTGCCGTCAGTCGTAGCCACGGGATTGTTGACTACGGGAAGCTTCGGAAGCACCAGCTTGGAGATAGCTGTGCCGGTCATATTGTCGTCGGTATATTCATCGGTGGCGAATACGATTTCGGCCTTGAATTCCTGGGGGCCTTCGTTAATAACGCCGACTGTGACAGGAATGTCGACCCACATTGTTTCGGTGGGATGGACGGTGCGCCCCTGAGCCGTAACCTCGGGCTGACCGTTTCGCATAAGGTTGATCGAGTAGTCTCCCTCGGTCGATGAACCGGAGTTCTCAAGTTTTACGCGCACTTTGAACTCTTCGTTGGCGCGGATTTTCTCGGGAGCTGTGATTGAGAGGGCTGTGAGGTCGTGGGCGCGGGCCTCGTTGACCTTGATAGCGTCGATGAAGGTATATTGCAGGTTGACGGCCGTTGCCTGGAATTTGAGCTGTATGTCGCGTCCGACCCATTCCGAGAGATCGACGAGGAAGCGGTTCCAGCCCGGCTGGGCGCAGTCGTTGGCCATGACGATAGTCTTGACGCATTTGTCTTCTTCTCCCGGAGCGGCAACGAGCACTTCGAGCTTGTTCTGGTCGGGGGTGCCGAGTGAGTTGACGATATTGTAGGTATTGAAAGTCAGATAGGGGCTGGTTGTGCCGGAGAGCGATATGCGGCCTGTAACGAGAGCCGAGCGGTCGTCGATATATTCGGCCTTCATGCCGATGAATCCGTTGTTGCCGTCGCAGTCGGAGAGGCCCGACAGATCCTCGTCTTTAAACAGGAACCAGTTGCCGCCAGTGCTTTCGATCATATAGTTGTGGTGGAATTCCGCGTCGTTGAACGATTCGCTCCAGGGAAGCTGGTCGGGATTGCCGACCACAATGATTCCGCTGGCCCGGCCGCGGCCTGTGCCGCTCTCGGTTATCGGGAATACCGCGTAGCGTTTGAAGTCCTGAACCGCATCGGCTTCGATGGCTCTGAAGGTTACGCTATTGACAGAGGCGTCGACATCCTGAAGCCAGTTCTGTGCGCTTCCGAGAAGCTCGACAACCGAATAACCTGTCACACCACCTGCGGGCAGAAGGCCGCCGTCGATGTCTTTTGTCGGGGGTGTCCATGACAGGGTCACTTCGCCCGGATTTGACGTCTGGAAAACGGTGACGTTTTCAGGTGATGCGGCAAGCTTGACACCGACGAACACCGTGGCTGACATGGCATTTCCTTCGCCGTTCTCGTTCGAGCCGACGACGCGGTAGGTGTATTCGCCGAATGAGGGGGTGTTGTCGATATATTCGAGCTGCTGTCCGAACGAGGGGTGTTCGAAGGTCTTTATCAGTTCTTCGCCCCGGTAGATGTCGACTTTGTCAAGCGATGCGAGAGGATTCTGCCCGGCGAAGTCGGTCGACGGAGCTTTGAAGCTGATTGTAGCTGAATGAGAGCCGTCGGCGGCCGGTGTCACCGAGAAATCGGCTACCTGGCCGGGAGTGCTGCTTTCCTGCGGAAGTCCTATCGTGAAGTCGTCGAAGTAGATGGTGCGTGAAACGGCGACGCCGTTGTTGGCGGGAGTGCAGACGTGGATTCCGACAAAATATTTGTTCTCGGTGTCGACGCGGATATAACCCTCGAGGGTTTTCCATGTCGTTCCGGTAACATCCTGCTGAGGCACGATGTCAAGTGTCATGGTTTCCATGTCGCTCGACGAGGTGCCGAGTTTCACCTCGACGCGGTGGGGACTCGTGGTGCTGTTGCTCTGGTCTTTGACCTTGACGTTGAAACGGTAGGCTTTGCCCGGTATCAGCTTGACGTTGGGCGAGACGAGCCATTTGTCCCAGTCTTCTCCCGTAGCCTGATATTTGTTGAGGCGCACCGACACCATTCCGTTCTTGTTTGCTCCCCAGCCGCTGGAATAGTATTTTCAGGAGTCGGTGTCGCTGTTGTTGTTTATTCGCGTGAAGGTGTTGAAGATGTCGGCCTCATTGCTGAAGTCGTAGGTCCAGGGTGGTGTGACGTATCCCGAGCGCAGTGCGTTCGAACGTGTCTCGGCCGATGTCTTGCCGTCGTAGGTAGCGGTCACCCCCCATGTGTAGTCGGTGATCTGATCAGGCTCGGCCATTGGACGGGCCTCGCTTGTGATAGAGATATTTTCTTTCCAGATTTCCCCTTCGGTGTCGTCAGGGCCGGTGTAGCGGCGAAGGGTGTAGGTTACTTCGTCGGGGTTGATATAGCCGCCGTTGACCGACCCGGTCACTTTGCTCCATGTTACCATGACCATGCTGCCCCCTGCCATAAAGTGGGCGTTGACGCTCGACGGGGCCACAGGAGCATCCTTGCCGGTAAACATCCACTTTCCTGCACCGATGCCTTTTCCGGCTGTCGACGAGCATTCGACATAGAAATAGTTATAGCCCGAGGTGGGGGCGGTTATGCTGACATTCTGCGAAGAACCCCAGGCGCCGGTGCCCGAGGCGGCTTTTTTGCCGGCGACATAGACCGTATATGTCAGCTCGCCATCTCCGGCCGAGCCGTCGGTCGTTTCCGAGGGCAAGGTGAAGCTCACGTTTCCGGTCAGCGAGCCGGATCCGAAGTCAAGTTCGGGCGCGGCCATGTCGGCAGGAATACCGGGGGTGGTGCCGAGTGGGAATGCCAGACCGAGGACCTCGTCGTTGTAGGTCCAGTGGACGAGCAGTGTGGCTTTGCCGGTGGCGAGGTCTATTCGGTAGAGACCTGCGGTGAGACCGTTGTCGTCGGCTGCCTCAAGGTCGGTGTTGTTGCCGCGGATGCTGGCGATCATCGTGTTATTGCTGTTGTCGATGACAGCCGAGCTTATCGAATTGAAGTAGTCGGGCATCTCGCAGGGAATGACCTTGTCGTGAACCTTCGTTACAGTGCCCTCGCGAGTTGCTTTCCAGATCGAGCATGAGCTGTCGAGTCCCCAGAGAGTCCCGTCTTTGTCGAAAGCCATTGCGAACCATAGAGTCTCGAGTGTGGCAATCTCGGTCTCGGTGCCTAATTCATAGTTCTGGGTGACGAGCTTGAAGGTCGTGCCGTCTTTTTTCGAGGCATAGACGAGTCCGTCAGGAGCCCAGTAGGCGGTGGCAAAGCTGCTGAAGCCCTTGCCGACGGCGATCGTGCCTGTGTTTGTCCATGATTTTGTCGACCATATTTCGAAATTGGGAGTGTAATAGAGATAGTAGTCGCGTCCGATCAGCGTTGTTCCATGATTTGAACTGCGGGCATACGGGATGTCGATGGCGTCGAGTTTTGTGAACCGTCCTTCGCCGGTAATGAGATAGAATCCGCGGTGGGCATTCATGGTGCCCCCTCATTATGGTCGCTGTAGCCGACAACGCCCCATAGCTGAAGGCCCGGTTCGGGAACGGCGCCCGTCGCCCGGCGCATGATCCTGGAAGGGTCGGCTGTCGTGCGGCTGTCGACACTGACTCGGGCCTTGTGGCCCGGCGGAGTTGTTTTGGCCGTGACGCCCAGAGGACTGTTGTAGGCAGCGGAGGCATTCCCGGGGTGCGATGGAGCCAGAAGCTGTCCGTTCATCGCCGGAGATACCGCCAGAGCTGTCACAAGGCATAGTAGCATCTTCTTCATAACGTAATGTTTTTAGAAAGGTTTTGAGAATTGTTGGTGAAAAACGATGATGCGCAAATATAGGCTGTAATAGATAGATTGTATTAGATTCTGTAATGACTGCGTGCGATAATCTATCAAATCGACGCAAAAATCTATCAGAGTGAGTTGATCAGATCGTCGAGCGACTCTTCTTTGGCGAGGTTCATTTTGCGTCGGATGCGGTAGCGTGCGGAGTTGACGCTCGCACGCGATATGCCGAGGGCAACCGATATGTCGTCGGTGTCGCGGCCGATGCGGATAAGCATACAGAGAGTTTCGTCGCCGGGTGTCAGGCCCTCACAGCGTGAGTTGAGCCTGTCAAGGAAGTCGGGAAGGTGGTTTCTGAACGCGTGTCTGAAACGGGCATTGTCTTCCGATGTCATTGACGGAGGTGTCAGTTTGTCCCATTCTTCCGAGGCTTCGCGCTCCTTTCCGGCAGCTTTCAGCTCTTCGATGTGCTCGCTCAGTTCGCCGTTGTTGCGGCGCAGGGTGTCGATTTCCCCGTTATGGGCCTCGATGCAGCGGCGGTGACGGCGGTGAGAGTGTATGATGAGCCATGTCGCTCCGCCAAGCAGGAGCAATACCATGCCGCAGATTATTGTGAGCCATGAGACACGAGCGCTGTCGCGCTGGTGGAGGCTGCGCAGCCTGACGTTTTCCTGTAGCCGCTCGCGCGCATGATACTGTATGTCGTTGGCTATCGACAGGTAGCGGGCATAGCGGGTGTCTATCGTGTCCATCAGCCTGAAGGTGGCGGCATATTCGCGCGAGGCGTCGGCGGTGCGCCCGGTGGCGGTGTAAGCGTCGATGAGAGCCCGTTTGATCCAGAGTTGCTCCCTCGGGTCGATATGCCGCGCAAGGCTGTCGTGGGCCTCTTCCATGCGCGAGATGGCCTCGTGGTCGCCAAGCCGGAACTCCCCCAAAGCTATGGCAAACCGCTCTTCCCAGGGTATAAGCCAGTCGTTCAGAGCCTCGCGTATGTTACTGACGGCCTCGCTTATCTGTCGGTTCGAGGCCGACGAATCGCCTACGGTCAGTATTCCGCGGCGTGCGCGCAGATGTCGGGCAAACATGGCCTTATAGGAGAGGTCGAGGCTCGATACCACCTGCAGCGCCGAGTCGATATAGAAATATGCTGAATCGCGTTCGCCCGCCTGAGCAAAGGTTTCGGCGCGCCAGCCGAGAAGATCGGCGAGCATACTGGGGCTGTCGGCAGCCACTTCGAGGGCGTGGCTGTTTACGCTGAGCGCCGAGTCGATCATCTCAAGCGTCTGATAGAGATTTGCTTTGTTTCCCAGAACAAATATAGTCTCGCGCTTGGGCCAGTCATGGGCAATCAGGGTGTCGGTAGCCTCGTTGATATAATCCATGGCCATCTGGTAGCGGCCCAGATTGGTGCATATCAGAGCAGCCTGGGCGAGTACTTCAGCCGGACGGTAAGTGCCGCCGTGGCGCATTGCCTCTACCGCCCTGAACTGCATGTCGAACGCGCGCCGCGGATCGCTCGCTACCATGGTCTTGGCCGTCACGTGTGACGACACTTCCTCTTGTGTGGGGTCGGAAGATGGCTTCATCGAGGTGGCGCTGTCTTTGAGCGCGTCAATGTCGGGCAGCGACAACATATAGGAACAGAGCAGCCGGTGGGATACTATATAATTTGTGTTGATTTTGCTCGCATTCAGAGACAGCATGGAATCAAGGAATGATGCAAAGTGCCTGAGCGAGTCGGCGTCGACCGCAGAATAGAATGCCTTGTGGTAGATATAGCCGTCGGAGGCCGGTGAAGAACGCAGGCGCGAAAGATATTCAGAGTAGGCCTTTGACGGAGGAAGTGCCTCGACCGGATCGACAGGTAATTGGTCTGTATGATGGCCCGCGCCGTTGCCTGAACAAGAGGCCAGCGCGGTTGCCAGAATGAACATCAGATAAAATCGGATCATCTCTACATTTATAAATTGCATATCAAAAGTAGAGATTTTACGGCAAAATCTATCGCTTTACTGCCTATATCTATCGAAAAATCTATTGAAAAATTTCCAAAACTTCCCTAAACGGCAATATAGTATATATTTTGAATCTGCTGTTCAAACAATGTTACCGGCTTTATGCTTCAATATTCTTTCGATTCCCCAATAAATCAAAAGAAGCAAGAGCTGGATATTAGGCAATGCCGTCATGAATAATATCCAATACATAATGCCATCCCCTAAGCTAATCCTCAAATAGCCTGCAAAAATTGAATATGCCAAAACAATAATAAGATTTATTATCGATCCGCGACTATGACTTTTTCGGAATAAAGTCAGAACAAACATTAAAGGCTGACATAAGCCGAACACCAATATGGCGTCATCCCAATGACTACACAATATCACGTCATGACCACAGAAAGACAATATCAGAACCTCGGTGATTATCCATATCGTCCAGAATCTCTTGTCGACCGCCATCATCGCTTATCTCCCTTCATACTCAGAATATTTCACTTCGTGGTTTTAACGTTTTGTGTTTTGCAAAGTTATAGAAATACTCCTAAATTTGCAACGGAATCCCCCGAGTGTCCCTGTCTTCAGACAAACCTCGGGGTTTAGTCGTTTTAAGCACGTTTCTACGTGATGCTTTTATTATCTCGTATTCCCGGTGGTTTCCTCGGAACGCCTTCTACGGCCGCTCACTCTTTCTCCGCTGACGCTACGAAAGCGCAAAGCGATAACCGCGCCCCGCTTAGTTGAAATTCATTCAGCAGCGGAATCTAAGACAATGAAACAGATGTCACCAAAATGCTCTTTACCGACTTCTTCGCCTTTCAGGATTGCCGGCATTGATATAATACCCTTTGATTCAAGAATGTCAAGCAAATCCCACATCACTTCGTGATAAAATATTATCTGACCCAACTGTTGTGAAGCAATATTGTGAGTCTTGTTCCATGATACACAATGGTTCTTGACTGCATTGCTTAAATCTGTTGTGATAGCCCGGCAAAGGAGATCGATACTGTCATTGTTGTTGCGGTGCATCATGGGGATAAGGATATTACCATTTTTATCGGTGAGACCCCAGCCTGAGACGGCATCTATGACTTCTTGGTTTTCTATACGCTTGCCGCCATTGTCCGACACTTCCCGGGCAAATGCCATAATATTGGACATACTCATCCAGTAGCCAAGATTATCGGTCCAGTTCTGTTTTACCGAGCCGTAGCCGTTAGTCCCGATTTTATCATGGTTGCGGCTTTCGAACATAGCCCAATAGGCTCCTGACCATGTGCCGTGATCTTCGCAGCTACGTGGCGATGACAGGAACTCGTCACCCCAAATGTAATTATCAAGCAGATACGAAAATATAAGACTGTAGACCTGTTGGGAATATCCGGCGTCATTAAAAGCACCCACCAGCCGTCTGATTCTGGGCTCAATAGCCGGGAAAATGCTGTCGGCAAACTCTTTTGACTGTCGGCGGATCTGTTGTGTCTCACTTTTCCCGAAAATGTGCATTTTTGTAGTATAATGCTCGTTATTGCACATCAATAAATCTCCGACTTCAAGTAGACGGAGTTGACTTTTATTATATTGGATTCCAAGTGAATCAAGTTTAGCCGTAGTTCCAGGCTGGACAAAAGCACATAGTATATCCCAATTGTTATCTGTCAGATATTCGCTCGGATGAAAGCTATTATATGAGCAGAACGCTGAAAGGTCAAAAGACTTCAACGGTCGGCCAATAATTGTATTTTGTGTGTCAGCCATTATAACCATTGGCAAAAACGCTATGCACAAAATAAATAAGAAATTTCTCATAATGGTTGTATTTTGAACAATGATTTTAGATATTGTTTCAGATATGGCATATCTGCCATGCGCAAATGTACTAAAAAATCTTATTTTTTTAAGTAACTTTGCCAAATGAAGATACAGACAAAAGCCTTTTGGACTTTTCAACTTGCAGTGGCGTTTGTTTCAGCTGTCATTCAGAGTATTTTCTGGTATGTAACAGGATTCATAATTTCTGAACCAACGGATCTGTTTGCCGGTCTGCTTTTTAGCATCTGTTCGGTTATAGCTTTTGCGATTACTTTATTTCCTGTCTGGAAATTGTGGCACGGTAAGTCCTGGTTATCGCTTTCATTATTGTTTTTTTGCGCAATAACAATCGTTGCCGCGGTTTTATTTATCCTGTCTAATATGGTAGTTGGTGATGCAGCATTCGTGATTGCGTGGATAGGGATAATACACTATATTCTGGGTGCTCCCGCCAATTTAGTAAATGCCGTAGCAATAGGCTTGATCGGAAAATATTTTGTAAATAGATTTTCAAAGGATATTAATCAGGATTGACAATGACATTGAAAAGCAAGAGTTATTTGATTTTTCAGATTGCAATTCCGATTGTAGTCTTTATTGTCATGACTCTATCTCATATAGTATATCCGCCATCATTTGTTTTAAAGAATGAAATCTTAAAAGCTGCCGCCGTATTCTCGATTTATCCGTCAATTATATTTTCAATCTCATCGGCAATCTCCTGGAAAATATGGAAAGGCAAAAATTGGTATAGTCTTTCGCTTATTATGTTGATTGTGTTGTCAGCCGTTTCGATACTGATAGCTTTATTGGCATTTGTTATTGAAAGCTATGGTGGATTTGTCGTTTTCCTGTTTAATCTTGACTTGCTGATTTACTTTCCCGCCGGTTTGCTCGTTTTGATTATTATTGGCTTTATTGGGCAGCGGTGTGCGGCAATGAGTTAATGTTGTTTCCGGGGATAAAAATACGTTGTTGATCAACGCATCTATTACCTTGGAACAGGTCAAATTTTGTTTTGATTGTTAATATAGATGGATCTGCATAATTGAATCCCTTTTCGAATAACCTCTGCAAGGAATGGAATGTCGTTTTTCACGGCATCAAATATTAGATCCGCATCAAGCTCGAAATATCCATGGGCGATATGATTTCTCATGCCTATTATAGCTCTCCAGGGAGTCTCGGGAAAACTATTTTGAAGAAAATCAGGAAGAAGTCTGTTTATTCGATTAATTCCTTCTCCTATGGCAGTGATTAATGTGCAGTTTGCCGCTAACAATTGTAATCCGTTTGGAGACGAATAATAATCATCGGCTGAAGAGATTGCAGTGTTCCATTCGGACAATCGGGTTATTGTCTCTTCGACCGACTTCAAAGTTTGAAGTGCGCGTTTGAGATCTGAGTCAGAGTATAGATATTGCATCGATAGATACTTGATTTAAAAACCTTTCGGATAAATGAGCATGCTTTCTGACTAAATCCACAGAATTAAGCAATAAGGTTTCGAGATATTCTTTAAGTGCGCTCATGAGCAATATCTTGGGGGGCATTTCAACAAGAATATCTATGTCGCTGTCTTGTCGGTTATCACCGCGTGCGACAGATCCGAATAATAATAAGGATGAAACCTTATATTTTTTCTGAATATAAGGAATATTCTGTCTGAGCTTGTTGATACATTCCTCTTTATCGCACATATCTATCTATAGATTAAAAAGGGGATGTCGCTGGTCGGCATCCCTTGTCTTTTTGCGGAATGACCGAGATTCTTGCTATGCAAGCGCCCTGCGGGCGATGCCGAACTCGGTTCGTTCTCATCTCGTCAGTCCTTAAAAAGGACTACGTCCGTTTTTGCGGAATGACCGAGATTCTTGCTATGCAAGCGCCCTGCGGGCGATGCCGAACTCGGTTCGTTCTCATCTGGTCAGTCCTTAAAAAGGACTTCGTCCGTTTTTGCGGAATGACCGAGATTCGAACTCGGGAAACGCTTTTGACGTTTACACGCTTTCCAGGCGTGCCTCTTCAGCCACTCGAGCATCATTCCTTTTGTGGGGAACAAAGGTAGGGGTTTTGGCGGAGCTTTGCAAGGCTTGCCGCGAAATTTTATGATTTTTCGACTTAAAGGGGTGTCAGATTGCCCCGATCGAGAGTATGTCGTGCTCGAAGCTGTCGCGCTTGATAGCCCTGTTGCGCAGTTTGTTGCGGTAGGTGTAGATGGTGTAGACGCTGTAGTTCAGAATACGGGCTATGCGCGTGCTTTCCTCTATTCCGAGGCGCATGAAGGCGAGAATTCTCAGGTCGGTGTTGAGGCGCTCGCCGTCGCGCAGCTCGATCTGTTCTTCTGGCCGCAGCAGGGCGTTTACGTCGTCGACGAATGTCGGGTAGATGTGGAGAAAAGCGTCATCGAACATCTCATAGAATTCGCGGCTGTGTTCTTCGACGAATTTTCCGCTTTTGGTGAGTTTAAGAAGGTCGTCGGCCTTGCCTGTCGATAGTTTTCGGTGGACTGTCTTTGAGAAGCTGCTGAGCTTGTCCATGTAGACCGAGCACAGGTTGAGGAACTGCGTCAGATATATTTCTTTGACGCGGTTTGCCGCCGACAGCCGCTCCTTCATTATGCTCAGATGGTGCATCTCTCGGCGAATCACTAGCAGTAGTGATGCGAGTCCGGCCAACAGAACGGCCATGGCGATAAGGATGCCGACGAGCATATGCCGGTTTCGTGCCTGGGCGATTTCGTGGGCGCTGGTTATGAGCGGCATTACCTCGCCTGTTTCGACAACGCGCATCGATGCGTGACAGTCGACGGCGTTTTTGAGAGCAACCGCGAGATATTCATTTGCGCGTGAGATATCGTCGTTCTCATACATCATCATTCCGAGCTGCTGGAGCGATGTTATCTCGAGGGTGGCCGTCTTCAGATCGGCTATGGCTGATTTTGCGAGATATGTTATTACGGCATTGTTGTCGCCGCGGGCGCGGGCAATCCCCGATAGCATGTGGGCGGCACGGGCGAAGTGGTTGTCGGTTTCACCGGCGCTTTCGGCAACACTGCGCAGGATCTGTTCGGCTTTCTGGTAGTTCTGATGGTTATAATAGTATTCGCCGAGATTCAGACGCCAGTCGAGAGAGCCGTCGTCGGGCATCATGGCCAACCTGCGCCCCATGTCGTTCGACAGTTTCGAATATTGTTCGGAGATAGTCGGATAGCTTCGTGTGCATGTCGATATGTAGCTGAACATCTGGCGGCCGGCGGCAAGACGAAGGCGTGCTATCGCCGGCGACATATCTGTGGTGTCGATGCTGTTGAAGGTTTCTTCAGCCTGAGCCATGAATCCGGCAAGCGGCAGAAAAGTGGCATATCGGAGTTTTAAGACCGTCGCCAGACTGTCGTCTCCGAGATCACGGGCAATCATGGCGCCGTGCTCAAACATCCACAGGGCCGAATCGTTGTTGAAAGCTGTGTAGCCGTTGCCGAGCTCAAGCATTAGCCGTGCGGTCTCGCCGGTCGGGGGCGGCGAAACCGTAAGGCGTCGGCGCAGCGAGTCGAGATATGCCTGACGGACGGCTACGTAGCTGTCGCGCTTCTCGATTTCGCGGTCGAGCTGCGTCAGAGCCCTTTCCATATCCCCTTTCGAGAACTCGGCAGAAGAGGCTGAAAGGCCGAGCAATATCATCAATATGGCATAGATGAACTTCACCTTGCAAAGATACGAAAAATTCCGATGAACCTGAGGATATGACCTTTTTTAATTTGCAGACGTACATTACCGACATTTTGTCAGGGATAGCGGAATTTTGTAATTTTGCCGTATGATTACGACCACTACGAAATCGGTTTGCCGCAATCTGGCCGCATTGCTTTCGGCTCATGGTGTCAGGCGGGCCGTCGTGTCGCCCGGAAGCCGCAATGCTCCTTTGATTGTCGCGCTGAACCGTCAGCGCGATATTGCTCTGACCGAGGTTGTCGACGAGCGTTCGGCGGCTTTTGTGGCTCTCGGAATGGCCGCGCGTAGCGGCGTGCCTGTGGCGATCTGCTGCACGTCGGGCTCGGCGCTTCTCAACTATGCCCCGGCTCTCGCCGAGGCTTTCTACCGCCACGTTCCGCTGATAGCCGTGTCGGCCGACCGCCCGTCGGAATGGATCGATCAGGCCGATTCCCAGACGATGCGCCAGTGCGGTGCTTTGTCTTCGGTTACGAAAAAATGTGTCGACATAGCCGTTGATGCTTCTGAGGTTGTCGGTGACCGCCTTGTCAATGAGGCTGTTCTTTCGGCACTTCAGGAGCCGCGGGGCCCTGTCCATATTAATGTTCAGCTCGCGCCTCCTCTTGGCCGGATCGAAGAGGCCGAAGTCCGGCCCCGGGTGATTCGGATGATGGAACCCCGAGGCGACTTGCGGTATGAACAGGTCAGAGCTCTTGGCGAAGAGCTTAACGACCGACGTATTCTGATTGTGGCCGGAGGATGCGCGCCTTCACCTCGTCTTCACAGAGCGCTGGGGCGAATGGCGTCGATGCCCGATGTCGTTGTCGTGGGCGAGCCGACGTCTAATCTCCATGTCCGCGGCCTTGTGGGGGATGTCGATTCTCTGCTGGCCTCGGTTACGGATGACGTTGCCGAGTCGTTTTATCCCGATGTCGTCGTCTCGTTCGGACTCCCTGTCGTGTCGGCGCGCCTTAAAAACTGGCTGCGTGCCGCTCCCGAATCGATGGAGCATTGGGCATTGGGATATGACAGCCTGACGTCCGACACGTTCCGCCATCTGACTATGCGGATAAATACCGATCCGGCCGTTTTCCTCTCGCAACTGGCCGGGGCTTTGAAATCAGGCGCGACAAACTATCGCGACTCTGTGGCCGGAGCTTATCTCACGGCTGTCGGGAGGCGCAATGATCTGTTCGGTCGTATGCCGTGGTCAGATTTCATGGCCGTAGGCCGTCTGTTACGTCTGGCCGGCCGCAAGGGCTGGGACGTTGAACTGAGCAACGGCATGACTGTGCGTTACGCCGCACTGTTCGATAATTCAGGAATACACCGCATGTCGGGCAATCGTGGAATCAGCGGAATCGAAGGCTCGACTTCGACTGCCGTCGGGGCGGCCCTGGCGTCGCAACATCCGACGCTACTGATAACCGGCGACACGAGCGCATTCTACGACATAGCCGGGCTTGCCTCAACAGATCTTCCCTCAGGTTTCCGCATCGCCATAATCGACAATGGGGGCGGTAATATATTCCGTATCGTCGCCAACACACGGTCGCTTGACGAACGCGAACGATTTCTGGCGTGTCATAAACCGGTGGGTGTGTCGTGGGCCGACGTCGCGCGCTCATACGGTCTCGATTTCTTCGAGGCGTCGTCGTTTGTCGAGTTAGATAGCGTAGCCGCTGAATTTGCCGCGTCCGGGCGCCCCGCTATGCTTGTTGTCCATACCGACGGCCCTGAATCAGCAAAACTATACCAACAATATTTCAATAATCTTAAGCAATGAGAGAATGGAAAACCATCAAGGAGTATTCCGACATACTCTTTGAGCAATATGGCCGTATTGCCAAAATAACTATAAACCGTCCGCAGGTATACAACGCTTTCCGCCCCCAGACAAACCGCGAGATGCTCGACGCCATGGCTTATTGCCGCGAAGCTCAGGATATCGGGGCCATTATCCTCACCGGTGCAGGCGACAAGGCTTTCTGCTCCGGTGGCGATCAGAACGTGAAAGGTGTCGGCGGTTATGTCGACGAGAGCGGAACGCCGCGGCTCAATGTGCTCGATCTTCATAAAGCAATCCGTTCGATTCCCAAACCTGTCATCGCCATGGTCAACGGATATGCCATCGGCGGAGGCCACGTGCTCCACGTTGTATGCGACCTTACCATAGCCGCCGACAGCGCCCGCTTCGGTCAGACAGGGCCTAAGGTAGGCAGCTTCGATGCAGGTTTCGGATCAAGTTATCTGGCACGTTGCGTGGGTCAGAAAAAAGTGCGCGAGATCTGGTTCCTCTGCCGCCAGTATACGGCTGTAGAGGCCGAACAGATGGGAATGGTCAATAAGGTTGTTCCTCTCGAACGTCTCGAAGATGAGACTGTCGAATGGTGTGAGACCATTCTGAAGCGTTCTCCGATGGCTATCAGGATGATCAAGCGCGCTCTCAACGCCGAGCTCGACGGTCAGCGAGGACTTATGGAATTTGCCGGTGACGCCACTTTGCTCTATTATCTCATGGATGAGGCTCAGGAAGGCAAAAATGCATTCCTTGAGAAACGTGATCCCGACTTCGATCAGTTCCCCAAATTTCCGGGCTGATGGGCAGACGTGCCGCCTGGTGCCGCTACAGGCTTGATTTCCGTTTCGTAGCGCGGACGTCACGCGAGACGATGACATCGAAAGACACCTATTTTCTGAAACTCTGGGACGACACTGCCCCTGAGGTTTTCGGGATAGGGGAGTGTGGTCTTTTCCGCGGCCTCAGCGCCGACGACCGGCCTGACTATGAGCAGCGGCTCGACGCTCTATGCCGGGCCATAAACCGTGGCGAAGAACCTTCGGCAGGAGGCTATTCATCTATTACCATGGGCTATGAGACAGCACTTGCCGACTTCGCGCGAGGTGGCCGTCGGATAGTCTTCGACAGCCCATGGGCTTATGGTGATGGTCAGCTGACGATAAACGGGCTCGTATGGATGGGCTCGCCCGATGAGATGCTGCGCCGTATCGACGAGAAACTGTCGTCGGGATTCCGCTGCCTGAAGATGAAAATCGGTGGCGTCGGTTTCGAAGATGAGCTGAAGCTCATTGCCCATATCCGTTCGGCTTTCGGATCCGATTGCCTTACTCTTCGCGTCGATGCCAACGGCGCATTCAGTCCCGCCGATGCTCTCGACCGGCTCGATCGGCTTGCCCGGTTCGACATTCATTCTATCGAGCAGCCTGTGCGCGCCGGACAGCCCGAAGAAATGGCCCGTATCTGCGGGGCATCCCCTATACCTGTCGCCCTCGACGAAGAGCTTATTGGCATTGATGACGACCGCGACAAGATCCGGCTGCTCTCAACCGTCAGACCCCGGTATATCATTCTTAAGCCGACGCTTGCGGGTGGCTTTGCGTCATCGATGGCATGGATCGAGGCTGCGGAAGCTCTCGGCATAGGATGGTGGATTACGTCGGCTCTCGAATCGAACATCGGCCTGAACGCGATAGCCCAATGGGCCGCGTCGCTCGATGTCGAAATGCCTCAGGGACTCGGCACCGGCCAGCTTTATCATAACAATATCGTTTCGCCGCTCCGGCTTGACGGCGACCGTCTCTACAGTGACCCCGACGGCCGCTGGGAAATACCTCAGCTTCAATGGATAGAACCCTGATCCACGGCGCCGGCGCGTTTCTTGACCTTTGGGACGACGAGTCGCCGGTGATCGAGGCGCACACAAGCGGCTCGACCGGCGTCCCTAAGGTGATTTGGCTTCCCAAAGAACAGATGCGACGGTCGGCGCAGGCCACAAACTCCTTTTTCGGCATCGACAGCCGTTCGACGCTCGTCTGTCCGCTGTCAGTCGACTATATAGCAGGCAAGATGATGGTTGTCAGAGCCATAGAGGCAGGCGCCGAGATATGGATGCTCGCCCCCCACCGCGAGAATATTCTTTCAGAGCTGCCAGACTCGGTCGATACGATTGATCTTCTGCCTATTGTGCCAGCTCAGCTCGAACCTCTTCTGCGCAGCAATAAGGTCGCGCGCGTGAAGAATGTCATTATCGGCGGATCGCCAATGACCGACTCTCAGGAAACTATTGCGGCAGACGCGCCTTTTTCGGCTTTCGCCACTTACGGAATGACAGAGACATGCAGCCATGTGGCTTTGCGCCGGATAGGCCATGACGGACAGTGGTTTACTCCTATGCCGGGCGTCAGGACGGCCATCGACGAGCGCGGCTGTCTGGTTGTCGACGGCATGGTCACAAACGATATTGTCGAGCTGCGCGGCGACGGACGTTTCCGCTGGCTCGGACGTGTCGACAATGTCATCATTACCGGCGGACTGAAAGTTGCGCCCGAAGAGATGGAGCGGCTGATAGCCGGCGCGATGGCGGCGGTTTCAGGCGCGCGTTTCTATCTGACCTCGCGTCCGTCGGAATTGTGGGGCGAGGAAGTAGTGATGATTGTTGACCGCGAAGCTGACCGCTCAGCGGTCGACTCTATTTGCCGTCGTCTGCTTCCGCGACATGCCGTCCCGAAAGATATTATCGTGGATCCCGGCATGGAATTTACAGCTTCGGGCAAACTGCGGCGCAGGCGCCTTTGACTGTTCAGCGGTAATTGATTGTCCGCGTCTCGGAAATCTTGACGGCATCGTTGGCGTCGGTGCCTATTGTCATAACCCGGTGTGTCCAGTTCCCGCGTTCGTCGAAGGCCGCGTAAGAGATTTTCACGGCGCATTTCTTTTCGTTGTCGCCGGCCGCGCGCGTAACGGCAACTCCCGAAGCATTCCCGTTAGCCATGGCTATATCGTCGGCTCCGTTGGTGCCGGCTCCGAGAAAGCTGACTCGCGTGGGATAGTCGCCGGTGAAGAATATGCTGTAGGAATTGTCGCCGAGCCTGATGGTGTTGACGCGGTTGCCGCTGTCAGAAGTGACATCAGCCATCAGCGGTTCGTCGAAAGAACCGAAATTCAGATCGCGGTTCACCCATCGCCCGCTGTTGTCGAATATGATTGTGCGTCCGTTGAAAAGCCTGCGCAGATAGGGCACACAGCTGTCGTCGGCCGAGAGGCGGCTGACGACCGACTCCACAGCTCCGCGAAGTTCGAAAAGAGCCAGATCAGGAGTCAGGGCAGTGCGGGCGAGTGAGTCGCGGCGCAGCGAATCGTCGCGCGCGGCGTCGCGGGCTGCCTGAGCGGCTTCGGCGGCTTCGATGGAGTCGAGAGCCTGCTGGCGGCGAAGCTCTTCGGCCGCCTGCTCGCGGTTGGTCGAGTCGATCCACCACCATGCCGAGCCGCCTATGATGGCCAGTAAAACAATTACAATCGCGGCGATGCGCGGCCCGTAGTTGCGGCGCGGTTCTTCAGGTTCGTCGTCGTAATATCCGTTGTCGCCGATGGTAGGGATTCCTCTTTGGTGGAGCGGAGTGCCGCAATTGCGGCAGAAATTGTCGGAATTGTCGACCTTACGGCCGCACGAAGGGCATCGCATCTTGCTCATATCATGGTAACTTTTTCGCAAAGTTAACTTTTTCGACGGAAATCGCAAGCGTTTAAATGCTTGGGGGCGAACTTTTCGGGTGTGGGAGTTGTTGATATATCAGAATGATGATTGCAGGCCGGAAGGCAGCAGCCGATTCAAGCCCGCGTTCGCGGTGAGCATATCGGGCAGATTTTCTTCCGGCAGATGATAAGATTGAAAAACCGCCGCGGCCATCGGGCTACGGCGGTTTTTCAGTATCGTGTCAGCGGATTTCAGCCGAGAAGCGCGTCGAGGTTGGCTGCGATCTTCTCTTTGCTCTGGAAACCGACGAGGCGCAGGTCGCCGACAGGTTTGCCGTCGCGGAAGAACATCAGTGTCGGAATCGACATGATGCGGTATTCTGTAGCGAGGTCGCCCTCTTCGTCGATATTGTATTTGCCGATGACAACTTTGCCGTCGTATTCAGCTGCAAGTTCGTCGATGGTCGGGCCGAGTTTCTTGCAGGGGCCGCACCAGGTTGCCCAGAAGTCGATCATTACGGGTTTGCCACTGTTGATGAGTTCTTTAACGTTTTCGTCGGTGAATTGAAAAGCCATGGTTTTTATGTTTTGAGGTTAATTAGTTTATTTTGAATTGAATATCTTCGCTCTGGAGCATTTCGACAAGCGCGCGGTTTATGGGTATTTTGTGGCGCGAGGTCAGCATTATGCTCCGGTTGATTTCAGGATCGTAGATGTTGAAAGCCAGAGCTCCGCAGTTCTCGTCGGAGGTAACGAGATGCTGATGGAGCAACTCGCATATCGGCCCGTTGAGGTCGTTGCGGCAGAGGTTGATTGTTATTTTGTTGGCGACATCGTTTTTCGATTCGCTGAGAAGGCTTATCTGAAGGATATTGAAGAAGACGTCGCCGTCGCGGAAGCGACGTTCGTATTTGCCGCGTATAAGTATCGGAGTTCCCGGAACTCCATAGTTGTGGAAGTTTATGAAGGTCTGGCCGAACAGCCTGAATTCTGCCGAGCCGCTGTAATCTTCGACTTTAAGGATGCCGAACTTGCCGCCTTTGCGCGACACACGTTCTTCGAGACTTATGACCATTCCCCCCATTGTTACTTCGCTGCCTTCAACGGGAACTGCTTCGTTGTAGGTCTTCATCGACATCGAACAGCCGTAGTTGAGCTGCATGTAGTAGGGGTCGAGCGGATGGGCCGAAAGATACATGCCTACCAGATCGCGTTCTTTTTCCAGACGGGTGGCCGCCGGCCATTCTATGGCGGGACTGATCTGCGGGCGGCCGGCTGTGGAGCTGGCCGCTTCGTCGTCTCCGAAGAGCGACATGGCGGCGTTGTGGCGGTCGTTCTGGAATGCCTGCCCGTAGCGGATGAGTGTTTCCGACAGTGTTTCGCCGCGGGCGTTCTGTCCGAAATAGTCTTCGCGCTTTGCTTCGCCGAAGCAGTCGAGGGCTCCGGCCATGGCCAGCGATTCGAGTACGCGCCGGTTCAGGCAGCCCGAGGGCACGCGCTCGACGAAATCATATATCGACTCGAAGGGGCCTCCCTGCGAGCGGGCATCGACAATGCCTTTTACGACATTTTCGCCGACACCTTTGATGGCGCCCATGCCGAAACGGATGTTGCCCTGTCTGGTCACACCGAATCCTTGATACGACTCGTTGACGTCAGGCCCCATGACCTTGATGTGCATTTTTTTGCACTCGTCCATGAACACAGTCAGCTTCTTGATGTCGTTGAGGTTGCGCGTAAGCACGGCGGCCATATATTCGGCCGGGTAGTTGGCTTTAAGCCATGCGGTCTGGAACGCTACCCATGAATAGCAGGTAGCGTGGCTCTTGTTGAAGGCATACTGGGCGAATTTCTCCCATTCTGTCCATACTTTCTCGAGAATCTCTTTCGGGTGGCCGTTTTTCTGGCCGCCTTCGAAGAACAGCTCCTTCAGGGCGTTCATCTTGTCGATGAGCTTCTTACCCATCGCCTTGCGCAGGGTGTCGCTCTGGCCTCGGGTGAAGTTGGCGAGCAGTCTCGACAACAGCATGACCTGTTCCTGATAAACCGTGATGCCGTAGGTGTCTTTCAGATACACCTCCATCTCCGGAATGTCGTAGGTTATCGGCTTGCGCCCCTGTTTGCGGGCGATGAAGTCGGGAATGTTGTCCATAGGTCCCGGCCGGTAGAGGGCGTTCATCGCTATGAGGTCTTCGAAGGTCGAGGGCTGGAGCTCGCGCAGATATTTCTGCATATTGGCCGACTCGAACTGGAACGTTCCGACTGTGCGGCCTTCGCAGTAAAGCTGATAGGTTTTGGGGTCTTCGAGGCTGATGTTGTCGATGTCGACGTCTTCGCCGGTGGTGAGCTTGATATTGTGGAGCGCCTCTTTTATTATAGAAAGTGTCTTAAGCCCCAGGAAGTCCATTTTTATGAGGCCGGTGTCTTCGATGACGCTGCCCTCATACTGGGTTACGATCAGCTTGTTCTTCTCGCCGTTGGCGCCCTTGTCGACGGCGGTCGAAACAGGCACCCAGTCGGTTATGTCGTCGCGGCAGATGATGACTCCGCAGGCATGGACGCCCGTGTTGCGCACATTTCCTTCGAGTCGCCGCGCAAATTCAAGCACCTCCTTGACCAGCGGCTGACCGACGGCCAACTCATGCTTGAACTCAGGCACGTGCTCATAGCAGTTTTTCAGCGTCGGTTTCAGCTCCTTGCCGTTAACCTCGGGCATGTGGGCCGGGATGAGCGAGGTCAGCCGGTTGCTCTCGCTCAGAGGCAGCTGCTCGATGCGGGCAACGTCTTTGATGGCCAGCTTAGCAGCCATTGTGCCGTAGGTGATGATATGGGCAACCTTTTCTTCGCCGTATTTCCGGGTGACATAGCGCAGAACCTCTTCGCGGCCGTCGTCGTCGAAGTCGATGTCGATATCTGGGAGCGAGATTCGGTCGGGATTCAGGAAGCGCTCGAAAAGGAGGTCATATTTTATGGGGTCGATCTGGGTTATTCCGAGGCAGTAGGCCACACAGCTTCCGGCTGCCGATCCTCGGCCGGGGCCGACGCTGACGCCGAGTTCCTCGCGGGCCGCGCGGATGAAATCCTGCACGATGAGGAAGTAGCCCGGGAAGCCCATCGTCTTCATTATATGGAGCTCGAACACGATTCGTTCTTTCAGCTCGGGAGTTATCTCGCCATAGCGTTTCTTGGCACCTTCCCAGGCGAGTTTGGCCAGATAATCGGCCTCGAACTTGATGCGGTAGAGCTTCTCGTAGCCTCCGAGTTTGTCGATCTTCTTCCGGGCATCTTCGGGTGAGAGAACGACGTTGCCGTTCTCGTCGCGCGTGAACTCGTCGAAGAGTTCCTGCTCGGTTATTCGGCTGCGGTATTCTTCTTCGGTGCCGAAATTGGCGGGAATCTCGAAGAATGGCATGATAGGCGGATGGTCGATGGAATAGTTCTCGACCTTACCGACAACTTCGAGAGTATTGGTAAGTGCCTCGGGGATGTCGGCGAAAATCTCGTTCATCTCGGCTGTCGACTTCATCCACTCCTGCTTTGTGTAGTGCATTCGGTTAGGGTCGGTCAGGTTCGAGTTTGTCGAGATACAGATAAGGCGGTCGTGGGCTTCGGCGTCTTCCTCGTTGGTGAAGTGGACGTCGTTTGTGGCCACGAGCTTTATGTCGAGTTTGCGCGCAATATCGATCAGCACAGGGTTGACCTGCTGCTGAATCTCATAGACGGTGTTTGTGGTTCCCGGTTTGTCGGTCTTGTGGCGCTGAAGCTCTATGTAGTAGTCGTCGCCGAACACCTCTTTGAACCATCGGGCGTGGTCTTCGGCTTCCTTTATGCGCCCCGCCTGAATCAGTCGCGGAAGCTGGCCTCCGAGACATGCCGAGCAGACAATCAGTCCCTCGTGATGGGCTTTCAGTGCTTCGAGATCGGTTCGGGGGTGCATATAGAATCCTTCGGTCCAGGCCTGAGAGACAATCTTGATAAGATTCTTGTAGCCCGTAAGGTTCTTAGCCAGAACGATAAGATGGCGGCCTGTGTCTTTCTTGTCGACCTGCTTGTGGAGCGACTCGAGCGCCACATACATCTCGCATCCCACGATTGCCTTGAACTGCTGGTCTTTTTCGCGCTTGGAGTTGACTTTCTTGATGTAGTTGGTGAACTCCTTGATGCCGAACATATTGCCGTGGTCAGTGATGGCGATACCCGGCATTCCGTCGGCTATAGCCTTGTCAACCAGGTCTTTGATTGCCGCCTGGCCGTCGAGAAGGGAGTATTGTGTGTGGACGTGGAGATGTACGAATGGATTCATGGTTGACCGTGCGCCCTTTTAAAGCGTAAACATCAGAGGATTAGAGGGTTAATAAACCTGAGGATTTATTCGCGTCCGGGAAGCAGCAGGCCCAGCAGCACAGACAGCAGGACATAGAACGTTATTGTCCATGCCAGACCGGGAATTCCGTCGGTAATGAAGAATATCAGGGTTGCCGCTATCAGAACATAGCGGCGGAAGTTATCACGCCAGTTCCATGTCTTGAACTTTAGAGAGAACATCTTTATATTGCTTACCATCAGCAGCGAAACGGCGATTATGAAGAGAATCGCAGGGCCGTCGCCGGGATAGCCGTGGGCTTGCGTCCATGCTACAGCTCCAATCCAGAAAATGGCGTTGGCGGGAATCGGAAGCCCTATGAACGAGGTCGTCTGGCGGTCGTCGATATTGAATCGGGCGAGCCGCAGGGCGCCCATGACGGCGATGAATATTGCGAGCCAGCATGTCCATCGTCCGTCGTTGGCTTCGGCCATGACGTTGTAGACGAGCATTGCCGGGGCAAGCCCGAAGCTGACGAGATCGCAGAGCGAGTCGAGTTCCTTGCCGAGGGCTGAGTAGGCGTGGAGAAGGCGGGCGGCGAAACCGTCGAAGAAGTCGAATATGGCGGCAGCGCCGATTAAGATGAAAGCCCACTGATAGCCCGTGAGCCCCCAGAACGGAGCCGAGCCGTGGAAAGCCGCGATGCAGGCCATTGCGCCGCTGATGAGATTGCAACACGTTATAGTGTTGGGAATATGGCGTTTGATACCCATTATTTCGAAGTTTTGAGGCGGGCCACCGGCGTTATGCCGCCTGTGGTCTTGTCGCCGATTTTCACGAGGATTTCAGTGCCCAGAGGAAGGAAGATGTCGACGCGCGAGCCGAATTTTATGAATCCCATGTGCTCGTTGATGTCGCAGTCGTCGCCCGGTTCGGCGTAGGTCACTATGCGGCGGGCAACGGCTCCCGCAACCTGATTGACAACAACCTGCTGGCCGGACGTTGTGGCTATCAGCACGCTCGAATGTTCGTTTTCGCGGCTCGATTTCGGCAGATAGGCGCTCATGAAGCGGCCATGGAAGTGGCGTACTTTCAGCACTTCTCCCTTGACAGGGAACCAGTTGGCGTGGACGTTGAAAATCGTCATGAACACGCTCAGCTGAATGCAACGCTGTTTGAGATAGACAGTTTCGTTGACTTCCTCAAGGGCAACCACCGTGCCGTCGACCGACGATACAACAAGGTCGTCGGTAGCCTTTCCGGGATAGACGCGACGCGGCGATCTGAAGAAATTCAGAATCAGCAGAAAAACAGCTCCCGAAAGCGACGACAGTATGATAGGCAGTACCGCGGGACGGATGAAAAGCCACGCAGTTGCGTTGACCACCGCCAATATGAGCAGCAGCATCAGCAGAATATTAATACCTTCTCTGTGGATCTTGACTTTCAAGGGCTGACAATTATTATCTGCAAAGTTAAACAAAAAGGGCGACATAATCGCCCTGTAAGGCGAAAAAAATGCCGCCCGAAGCTCTGAGGCGCCGGGCGGCAGTGAATATCAGTATGAAAATCTTTTTACTGGACAGGCTTCATCGTGTCGGACGAGAAGTCGATCGGGAACTGCATTCCCATGGCAGCACAAGGTATCTTCTGTGTGGATGTCAGATTGCCGTCGTCGTCGAGTGTAAATACGAGATTTACTTTGGCCGTAATGCTGAGATTTAAAGCATCAGGATAGCTGGTGAGATCGACGAGCGTTACCGTATTCCCTTCGAGAGTGTAGCTGACTTCCTGATCAATAAATGAAGCACCCATTCCGAAGACAGACAGATGAGCTTTCTGTGTGTCAGTACTGAATGTGAGAGTGGCATCTGTGGGAGATGGGTTTCCGAATGCCTCTATGTTCGGCTTGCCGGTATATTTGGCAGCGAGCTTGATAGCGGGAGCGGGTGCCGTCAGGGTGTTTGTAGTGCCGGTGAGCAGATATGAACCGTCGCGGCCGGTGCCGTAGACACGATCTTCGTCGGTGTCGTCGAGATACATCGACAGCAGGTCGTCAGACACTTTCAGCACTATATTGCGGCGTCCGGAGGCGGTTGCCGAGGTGCCCATATAGACATTGGTGATCACGATTGTCTTCGAGGCGGCGTTGTAGATATAGCTTCCCGAGCTTGCGATAAGGTCGCTCCAGCCGTTTCCGAAGCCGTCGTGACGTTTGACTTTGAATCTTACCGAGGCCGTTCCGGGAGCGTCGTTGCCGGCGAAGTTCTTGTCGAAGTCTATGGTCATTGAGCTTTCGCTTGCCTGATTTTCGGCTGCGTATGCGCCGACAGCATCCTCTTTGGTGTATTGAGGCTGACCGTCCCAGGTGTCGGCGGTCATTTCGGTGTAGGTCTTGGCTTCTTTGTCGATAACGAAGATGCGTGTCTCCGAACCGATGGTGGCGGTGACGAGTCCGCCGCTTATGGTGTATTTGCCTGTGGTCTGGCCCAGTGTCAGTCCGCCGAATCCGTCGAGAGCGAGAGCGTCGCCCGAGCCGGTGTATGTGCCGTATTCCGAGCCGCGGAAGGTAAAGACGGGATTGCCGTCGCCGTTGTTGTCATATTTGAAGAGTTTCTCGCCGTTGGCGCTTGCGAATGCCGAAGAACTCTCGCCGATGTTGCTGCCCGTGACATACTCCATTGCTACTTCTATCGGGGCTCCGCCGTATTCGATAAAGTAATAGCGGGCATTTCCGCCGTCGGTCGGCATTGCCTGAATCAGAACACGGTTATCGAAATCGTCGGCCGATGCAATTGTGTATTCGTAGTTGCCTTTGGCTGCGATATAGTGGACAGTGTTCTCGGGCTTGTCGGTGATAATATTGTGGAAATCGGCGAAAAGCACGTCTCCTTCGACAAAGCGACCTTTGACGCCTGTCTTGATCTCGAGGTCGATCTCGTTGAGAAGCGGCCCTGAGTATGGCACATATTCGAACGAGTTATTCTCTTCGTTCCAGGTATAGAGATCGAGGAAGTCGAAGTTATTGCTGTCGGTCGACTTCATGACGTATGTTCCGTTGGCCTTGAACTCGGCGTTGAGCGAGACCGCTGCCTTGTGGGTGAGGCGTCGGTCGCCGGTAGAAATTATCGCGCCGGTGTAGGTGCCTAAGAAGGGCTTGCCTTCATAAGTAGTCAGCTCTTCGGAATTGGCGTAGATCACGACAGGTTCGAAAGGCATATCGAACGAATAAGAGTCGAGACCCAGGAGATTTGAATCTTTGTCGCTCCAGAAAATGAAGTTCGGGTCGTCGGTATAGATCTTGCCTGTATATTGTCCGCGCACACCGAAAGTCGACGCGAATCCTTTGTCGGTCTTGATGAGGAAATGGGGATTGCAGTCGGCGTAGCATCCGTGCCAGTCGGCGGGTTTGTCGGGGTCGAGGGTGGCTTCGCCGTTATAGTCGGTGTTGTTGCGCCAGTCGTAGAGGACTACACGAGCGTTCGGAGCGTCGGAGATGGCTATTTCGTTGGGAACCGATTCGTCGACGGGAGTATAGGCGATTTTGTCGACCGACGAGATTTCGCAGTTCTTGTCGCCGTAGGTTGTCGAGACATTGACTGTGGTGAACCCGTCGGCATCGTTGCCTTCGCCGAGGGTTATGCTCTTGATGTCGTTGACCATTACCGAAACGAAATTCCCGGCTTTGTCGAATATGTCGAGGCGGTCGCTGGCTGCGTAAATGGCCACGGTGGCGGCGCAGAGGGCGCCGATTGTCATAAGCTGCTTTTTCATTTCGTCAGGGCAATTTTGTAACTGATTCCGTTAACATTCACGATAACCGTGCCGCCCGGCAGAGACGAGAGGCTGAGGACGTAGTTGCCCGAAACGGTGACTTGCGACAGAAGCGCGCCATTGACGGCATAGACAGCGATGACCGATCCTTCGGGAAGGTTGCCGAACGTCATGCTGTCGCCGTCGATGACCGGGGCGGCATTGTCGGCTCCTACGTTTTCGATGCCGTCGCGGGCTGCCTCATGAAAAGTGAACGATTTAATGTCGGCGCGCGGAACCTTGATGTCGTTTTCGCCGCCCGAAATGACAAAGTTATCTTTTGTGAACGACGCGTTCATTTCTGCGGCAAGATTGACTTCGACATTGCTGCCGTCGTTGAGGTTTACCCTCATCGAATGATAGCCCGGAGCTGCGCTACCTGAAGCCACAGCTGCCAGAAGGGCAATTGCAGAGAAGATTCTCTTCATAATGATGAATAACTGTGATTTATATTGGTTTTTTTATTGGTCGGGTCGGTCAGCTGTTGCTCTTGCGATCCATGGCATACCAGACGTAGGCGATGTATCCGGCAACGAAAGGCACGAGTATCGAAACCCAGCTCATCACTGTCAGGGTGAATTCCGACGACGAGCTGTTGTAGATTGTCAGAGACGAGGCCATGTCGGCCGACGGATAATAGGGGGTGTTGTTGTATCCGGCAACCCAGAAGAGCGTGAGCACGACAAGTATTGTGCCGGTTCCGGCCCACCAGATACCTTTTCTATAGAGTTTTTTCGAGAACACTGTGCGTCCGAGAGCATAGAGAACCATGACAACTCCGGCAACCCATAGGACGGCTGTCCACCAGAGGGTGCAGTAGTTGGTCAGGTATTTCATTCCGACGACCTCGAATTCGTTGCGGCTCCCTTCGACGAGCTGATAGCCGTCTTTCAAAAGGAGCGCTGCCATGAAAGCGAGGAAGAGCACCACGAATATTGCGCCATTGACGGCGACCGAGCGTTTCATGCGGTTGTAGAAAGCGCTGTCGGCTTCGATATTGTTGATGAAATATAGCGATGCGAGAGTGCGGGCCAGAAATAGAACCATGACGCCCATCAGAATCGTGAACCAGTTGCAGATGGCCTCAAGCCCGTGGGCGGCTCCCCAGTGACTGATTACGTTGCTTCGGGCTCCGACGAGGTTGTTCATGTCGACGGTGAAGTCGTTGGGAATGAAGAACATCGCTACGGCTACACCGAGCAGGATCGTTCCCATGCAGCCGTTGACAAACAGGAATATGTCGTAGGTGCGCGTGCCGAAAATATTGCCGCTTTTGCCCCGGAACTCATAGCTGACAGCCTGAAATATGAAGCTGAACAGAATCAGCATCCAGAGCCAGTAGGCTCCGCCGAAACTTGTCGAGTAGAACAGCGGGAACGATGCGAAAAAGGCGCCTCCGAAAGTGACGAGGGTCGTGAATGTCAGCTCCCATTTGTGGCCCAGCGATTTGACCATCAGGTCTTTCCGCGGGTCGGAGGTCAGCAGGAGAGTCTGGCCGCCCTGAACGAAGAGTAGAAACACGAGCACTGCTCCGAGCACGCTGACGAGCAGCCACCAGTAGGTCTGAAGATGGATCATCATTTTTCAGCGGTGTTTGAGGGTGAATAATCGGCTTTCGAGCCTTTGGCAATCTGGCGGCACATTATGCTGATTTCAGCGGCGAGAAGGGCTGTGAACACAACAGCGAAGATAACGAAAGTAATGATGACGTCGCTTGTCGATATGGCCGATATGGCGGCTTTGCAGGGCATGATGTCCTGAATGACCCATGGCTGGCGTCCGAACTCGGCTACGAGCCATCCGGCCTGACTGCATATCCATACGAGCGGAATCGAGATTATTCCGAGCCACTGGAGCCAGCGCCGGTCGAACATCGACGGCTTCTTATAGACGGCAATCATGACCAGCAGGAGGAAAGCAACCAGATAGCCGCCTATGATAACCATGATGTGGAACGAGTAGAAGGTGACGGCCACCGGCGGAATTGCTTCTTCGGGGCTGTCGAGATAGCCATAGCCGAAATATTTGTAGTTCTCTTTGATGACGAGCCGGGCAGAGTCCATTGCGGCTTTGTCGCCGGCGGCCATGGCACGGTCGAAAGCGCGCAGGGCTTCGTGGGCGCGTTTGCCGATCGCTATGCGTTCGGCGTAGGAGGTAGTGGCGACGGTGTCGCCGCAGGCGTTTATCTCATAGCCCTCGACAAGGTTGTTGATGCCGGGGACAAATGAGTCCATGTCGTGGTTGGCGAGGAAAGACAGCCCTTTCGGAATCGATATGTGCCAAAGATATGGGTCGGCGTCATTGCTGTAGCTCTTTTCGGGATTGAGGATGCCGACGGCTGTCAGCGGAGCTCCGCAGCTTCCTTCATAAAGACCCTCCATAGCGGCGAGTTTCATGGGCTGGACACGGGCCACGTCGACCGATGAGCTGTCGCCCATCCAAAGGGTTATGAGCAGTCCGACCGAGCCGACAATGCCGCCGATCTTTATTGAGTCGAGGGCCATCTGACGGTTGCGCTTTTTCAGCAGAAACCAGCAGCTGACACCTATGACAAAGATTCCGGCAAGTGTCCAGCCGCTGAAAACCGTGTGGAAAAATTTGTGGACGGCAACAGGCGAGAATGCGACCGCCCAGAAGTCGGTCATTACATTGCGCATCTGTTCGGGGTCGAACTCCATGCCGACGGGATATTGCATCCAGCCGTTGGCTACGAGAATCCACAGGGCCGACAGCGAAGCTCCCAATGCGGTGAGCCATGTCGAGGCGAGATGGAAGCCGCGGCCGACTTTTTTCCATCCGAAGAACATGACGGCGATAAAAGTCGATTCCATAAAGAAAGCGACAATACCCTCGATGGCCAGCGGCGCTCCGAAAATATCGCCGACAAACCAGCTGTAGTTGCTCCAGTTTGTGCCGAACTCAAATTCGAGGATTATGCCGGTGGCGACGCCTACGGCAAAGTTGATTCCGAAGAGCAGCATCCAGAATTTTGTTATTGCCAGCCAGCGCTCCGAGCGTGTCCGGTAATAGATAGTCTCCATGACGGCGACAATGATCGAAATGCCGAGCGTCAGCGGCACGAACAGCCAGTGATACATGGCTGTCAGGGCGAACTGCGCTCTCGACCAGTCGACCAGACTCATTAAATTGTCCATTTTACTGTTGGTTTTTTATGGTAGTAAGGGAAATAGCGGGGGATAATGCCGGTCAGCGGCTTCTGTCGATGAGCGACGACCTGACGGCTTCTGAGCGTTCGGCGTCGCTGTCGTAGCGGCTTTCGAGAATGTCGGGAAAGAAGAAGAGTTTCAGGACGCCGAAGATTATTATCAGTTTGATTATTATGAGCAGCCACAGAGAGCGTCCTACGGTCATCTGACGGAAGCCGTCGACGTAGAATCTGATTACTCTGACGGGCCATGGGGCCGATTCTGCTCTTGTGTCGCTCATGGTCGAACGGGCGCGTAGCGGTTATTTTCTGACTGAAATGGTGCCGTCGGGGCCGAACATAAGCGGTGACTCGGGGAAGTCGGCCGCCGAGAGATTGGCGATCTGCCGGGCCACGGAGTTCGAAAGGTCGGTCATCGGGCCGCGTCCGCGCTGCTGGATGAACGAATTGACCTTGCCGGTCACGAAGCGGCCCTCGCCGTCGGTCTCAAGCGTCAGAACCGGTGCGTGTCCCGATATGCCTGTCAGCGTAACCCGATAGGGCGTGGCGAAGTTGCCGAGAGAGTAGGCTATGAGGCGGTCTTTGTATAGCTCCATGCCGCGGGTGACGTGCGGCCCGTGTCCGTAGACGACGTCGGCGCCGGCGTCGACGGCGGCATGGGCGAACTCCCTGACATTGCCGCGCTGTTCACCCAGAAAGTTTTCCATCTGGCCGGTGACGTGGGTGTAGCTCTTCCCTTCGCCGCCGCCGTGGAATGAAACAACGACGATGTCGCATTCCTTGTCGAGCTTCGACACGAGCTTTTTCATCTCTTCGAGATCCATTATCGACGAAAGACCGCGGCTGTGGCCGAAAGCCGCGTAGCCGATTTTTTTGCCTCCGCGGTAAACGATGGCGTAAAGACACTGCGGGTTGCCCGAATACATTATGCGGGCTTCCTTGAGGGTCTTCATTGTCGATGAAACTCCTGTGGCACCGAAGTCGTTGGCATGGTTGTTGGCTATGCTGAGAAGGTCGAAGCCGGCGTCTGACAGATTCCGCACATATGAGGGGGGCATTCTGAACACGAAACACTGCGTGGGGTTGACGCAGTTCTTGGCTTTTCCGACACCTTTCTCAAGCAGAACTCCTTCGAGGTTGCCGGCGGCGACGTCGGCGCCGACCAGCAGGGGCCTGACGTCGTCGAAAAGATTCCGGCCCTGGTTCGCCGGCAGATATGGATCGCCCTGAACTTCAGGGAAAGTAGTGCCCATCATTATGTCGCCGACGAGGGCGAAAGTGACGTTTCCGGGCTCCTTGGCCTGGAGCGCCGTAGAAATTGCCATGAATGCCGCGAGTGCTGTATTGCGTATTATATTGAGTTTCATATTGGCTTAGGTTGCGATGTTTGAGACGGCAATTTACCTCAAATTCTTGAAACAGGCGGCTGTTTTAACTCTCCTTAACAGCCGCGGTGCCCTTTTCGTTGTAACTTTGTATGCCGACAAAACATATTGAACCTCATTCTGTTTAGAGTAAATGAGAAGTATTATTGTAACTTTATTGTTTGCCTCAATGTCATTATCAGCAACCTCACAGATCAAATTGCCCGCTCCCGCCGTTACAGGGGGAATGCCTGTCAATGAAGTGTTTAACAAGCGCCATAGCCTGCGCGAATTCGACAGCAGCCGCACAGTCAGTCCCCAACAGCTGAGCCAGCTTCTGTGGAGCGCTGTCGGTGTGAACCGTCCCGGACAGTCGAAGCTGACAAGCCCGACCGGACTTAACGCCCAGGAGATTTCAGCATACGTGCTTACCGCCGAGGCCGCTTACCGCTATGACAATGTTGCAAACACTCTCGAACCTGTCGCCGGGGGAGATCTGCGCGGACTGCTCGCCTCGCGCGGAGAAGGCACTCCGGTTCAGGAGTTTGTCAATGAGGCGCCTGTTTCGATTGTGTTTGTGGCCGACCGCTCGCGGTTTCCCGAGCTCAGCGATCAGATGGCAATGAGCCTTTGCGCTATCGACGCCGGCATAGCCTGCGAGAATCTGAATCTTGCGGTGACAGCTGCCGGACTGGCTACCGTGCCGCGTGCCACAATGGATGTCGCTGCATTGGTCAAGGCTCTGAAGCTCACCCCGTCGCAGATTCCCGTTCTCAATAATCCGATCGGTTATCCCGCAAACTGATAATCAGTTCTTATAGCCGGCCGGACGCACCTCCTTGAATGAATAGCGCCGGAGGGTGCCGTCGGTGAGGCGCAGAGTCAGATGTCCTGTCAGGGCGACATCGGCTATCGACGCCTCGAACGGCTCTCCGCCCGGCTCTTCCCACAGATAAATGCCGCTGCGGCGCCATAGCCGTCCGAGATACTCATTGTGGAGTTCGCGGCAGCGGCTGAATCTGTCGAGAACGGCTTCCGAGACCTCGTCGACGATCGCGCCGACATCGTAGCGCCGCCCCGTCAGTTGAAAGAGCGACACGGGGTTAGGCGCGTCGCTGACGAATCTCTCCTGGTTGACATTCAGGCCGATTCCCGCCACACACGATGCTAATTCCTGTCCGACAATGCTGTTCTCGATCAGGATACCGCAGATTTTAAGATTGCCGACATAGACGTCGTTTGGCCATTTGACGGCGACGCTGTCAGGGCCGACATATCGCTCGACGACATCCGCCACGCCAAGAGCCACTGCCTCGCTGACGGCGAACTGCTCGTCGGGGCGCATATTACGGGGCCTCAGCATAACCGAAAACGTTGCGTTGAGGCCCGGAGCGCTTTCCCAGCTGTTTCCGCGCTGACCGCGCCCTGCGGTCTGGCTGTAGGCGCTGACAACAGTGCCGTGGGGCGCGTCGGCGTCCATGGCGCTGTTTGTCGAGGCTGTCTCGGCGAGATCAATCCTCATATTCGGGAAGAGCGACCGTCATGCGCCGACGGCCGTCAGCGAGCTCCTCGAGCCGGACTTTAACTGTATCGTCAGGAAGGATTTCCTCTATGTTCTCCGGCCATTCGAGAAGGCATATAGCTCCTGACTCCATATAGTCGTCGGCTCCGATCTCGAGAGCTTCCTCGTAGTCTTTGAGACGGTAGCAGTCGAAATGATAGATGAGCTCGGCTGTTGTGCCTGAGCGGTATTCGTTGATGATGGCGAATGTCGGCGATGATGTCTCGTCGGCGTCGACTCCGAGAGCGCGGCAGAGGGCGTTGATGAACGTTGTTTTTCCTACCCCCATCTCGCCGTAGAAGGCATAGACGGTCTCGTCGCCCATTTCAGCGACAAATTCGCGGGCCACGCGGTCGACGTCGGCCGCGTTTTCGATGATATACTCTTTCATAACGACGACAAAGGTAGCGATTAATTCCCAACCGCCAAATATTGGCGCGCTACTTCTTTTCGGCCGTCCCGACGCTTTTCGCCGATGTCGGCAACTGTTTGTTGCGCATGTTGTTGACACTTTCGCCAAAGCTGTTGAATGCGCTGAAAATAAGGCATATACCCGTTATGAGCACGATTGCTGACACCGTTATCTTGATTGCGAATACAAGACACGAGACGCCGGCTACGATAAGCAGGGCCGGAACGATCCACAGCCATATAGGCACGGCGATCTGCCGCTTGAATGCCGCGAGTGAAAAAATATGCCATAAGCCCGACAGGATTATGACGACGGCAAGAAGATAAACGGTGAAACTGACGAAGAATTCGGGATCGAACATCAGCCACAGTCCTATGCCTACGGCGGCTACGCCTGCGACCATCCACCAGGGATTGCGCCGTTCCTTGCGCTGTAAAGATTGCGCCAGAAATGCGCCTAATCCAACGATTCCAATAAGAACACCGATAATCTGGACTACGAAGTTCAGCAACGACGTGTGTCCTGCCATAATTAGAAGTGCGATGCCGGCAATCAGCGTCAGTGCTGCCGAGAACCATTGTGAATTCTGTTTCATATCAGTATTGTTTAACGCTTTTTATATAATACAAATGCGGGGCGCCGATTGTTCCCGAAAAAGATTGTCGGAGCGCCCCTTTTATTGAGTAGGGGCGCTCTGCCGGGTGTGTTTGAGTATTGAAGGGATTTATGCGAACAGGATTGAGCGGCGGTCGGTCCAGCCCTGCGAGCCATTGCGCAGTGTCAGGGTCAGCAGACCGCAACCTTCGCCGACAGCATCGCGCACCGAAGCTACGACGTCGGCCATAGAATTCATGCCACAGAGGCGGAGGTTCGCGATGATGCTGTTACGGCCGCGGACGGTGGCGAAAATAGTGTCGTTTGATGTTATCTGTTTCATATCTTGAAGAGAGTTTGTTGATTATGATGCAAAAGTATGACGACATTCGGGTAATATTTTTGCCCGTGCCTGTTAATATGTTTTAACTAAATGTCTTTTCGGGCTTAAAATGATATATTTGCGAATATTTTTGATGACAGCGGGGTGCTACGCCTGATTCTAACCCTACGACGGTGTGGCTGAGATTTATACCCATATAACCTGATGCGGGTAATGCCGCCGAAGGGAGTCGCAAGTATGAGAGTCAGCCTCCGTGGGTCATCGCCCTAAATGTCTGCACTCATGACTAATACCTATTATCCCGTTATGACGATAGCCGGCAGCGACAGCTGCGGGGGCGCCGGAATTCAGGCCGACCTGAAGACCTTTGCCGCCGAGGGCTGTTACGGAATGTCGGCCATAACGGCTGTTACCGCTCAGAATACCATGGGAGTGGAGGGCGTGTGGGGGCTTCCGGCCGAAGCTGTCGAGGCTCAGATCCGCGCCGTAGCGGCCGACGTGAGGCCGCTTGCCCTGAAAACCGGAATGCTTTTCAATGCCGGAATAGTAGAAGCTGTCGCCGGCGCGATAGAGCGTCTGCAGCTCGAAAACCTCGTTGTCGACCCGGTTATGATTTCCACTTCGGGCGATATGCTTCTTCAGCTCGACGCTGTCGAGATAATGCGCACTCGGCTTTTCCCGCTTTCGGCTCTCGTGACTCCCAATGTCAGCGAGGCCATCGTTCTTACCGGTGAGGAAGAGCCGGCCGCTCAGGCCCGCGCGCTGCGCGCCATGGGATGTCGGGCAATTCTGCTCAAGGGGGGCGACAGCGACGCAGTTCCCGGACTTAAGGTCGACAGGTTCATGGACTCTGGCAGTGACGAGCTCGTGGAACTTCGGGCCGACGCCGTTCCGACGCAAAACACCCACGGAACGGGCTGCACTCTGTCGGCTGCCATAGCAGCGCGCCTCGCTCTCGGCGACGATATGGCGACGGCTGTAGCCCGCGGAAAACTCTATGTCACCCGCGCTCTGCGCGCCGGAGCAGATGTAAGAACAGGTGGCGGCCATGGCCCTGTCTGTCATGGCTTTGATCCGAAACGACAGAAAATCAAACGAATATGAAGATATATATCAACGACAGCGTTGTCGAAGCTTCAGACGGCGCCACTCTTTCGGAAGTTATCGAGGCCAACGGAATAGAACCGCGCGGAATAGCTACGGCTGTCAACGGAGTCGTGGTCAAAGGCTCCGACCGCGAGTCGCATAAGCTGTCAGACGGCGACAAGATTCTGATAATAAAGGCGTTTTATGGCGGATAAGCTACGCGTTGCGATTACGCCCGAGGCGATTTTGCTCGATGAGCCTCGCCGCGTGGCTCTGCTGCTCGACGCCCGTTGGGATTTCGTGCATCTACGCCATCCGGGAGCATCGCGGCGCGACATGCTTAACCTTATCGAGAGCATTCCGCAGCGCTATCACAGCAGACTGCGTCTTCACGGCCATTTCGATCTTGCCGCGGAATTCAATCTCGGCGGACTTCATCTCAACGGCCGATGTCCCGAGCCTCCGGCCTATTATAGTGGATCGCTCTCGAAAACCTGTCATTCGCTCGCCGAAGTCGCCGATGCACGTGGCATGGACTATGTCACGCTCAGCCCGGTTTTCGACAGCGTCTCGAAGCACGGCTATCGCGGTGTTTTCGATGCCGCAGCGATAGAGCTTCCGGCCGGTGTCAGAGTTCTGGCTCTCGGGGGTGTGACCCCCGAAAACGTCGGGCGGCTCGACAGGTTTGCCGGATATGCCGTGCTCGGTTCGGCCGGATGGACACTTTCGGTTGAGGATATGGCCCGACAGATTTCACTTTTCAGATAAATCTCTCATTATGTTACAATATATTACCCATCCCTCAGAGCGCTATTCAGAGCTCGAACAGGCCAGAATGGTCATTGACGGCGGCTGTCGCTGGATTCAGCTCAGAATGAAAGACGCCACCGACGAAGAAGTGCGGAAAACAGCCCTTGAGCTGATTCCTCTATGCCGCGAAACCGATACGTTCCTCATCATCGACGACCGTGTGGAACTTGTCGATGAGCTGCGCGTCAGCGGCGTCCATCTCGGAAAGAACGATATGTCACCGCGCGAGGCCCGCGAAAAGCTCGGCCCTCACGCTATAATCGGCTGCACGGCCAACACTGCCGCCGACATCCTCGCCCTTCGCGGCATAGATGTCGACTACGTCGGCCTCGGCCCCGTTAAACCGACTCAGACCAAGAAGAATCTCTCGCCGATACTCGGAACTGCCGGAGTGGCAGCCGTCATGTCGGAAGTCAGAGCTGCCGGGATGACAATTCCCGTTGTCGCTATAGGCGGCGTTACGGCCGAAGATGTTCCCGCACTGATGGCCGCCGGTGTCAACGGTGTGGCCATGAGCGGAGCTATTCTGCGGGCCGAGAACCCTGAATTTTATACCGCTAAAGTGATTGAAACGCTTGAAAATTCACTGAAATGAAAGATATTCTCAAAATCGGAGGCCGCGAGTTTACCTCGCGCCTCTTTGTCGGCACCGGCAAATTCGCCTCAAACCGGCTCATGCTCGATTCCATCATAGCTTCGGGCTCGCAGATGGTCACAGTGGCCATGAAACGCATCGATCTCGAACACGACGAGCGCGACGAAATGCTCGCCCATCTCAACCGCGACCATGTTCAGCTGTTGCCCAACACGAGCGGCGTGCGCGATGCCAAAGAGGCTGTGCTTGCCGCCCAGCTTGCCCGCGATGTCTTCGGCACCGACTTCATCAAGCTTGAAATACATCCCGATCCGAAATATCTGCTTCCCGATCCCGTCGAGACTCTGAAAGCTACGGAAGAGCTTGCCCGCCTCGGATTCCATGTGCTTCCTTATGTTCAGGCCGATCCTGTGCTCTGCAAACGCCTCGAAGAGGTCGGCACGGCCGCTGTTATGCCTCTCGGTGCTCCTATCGGAACCAACAAAGGCCTGAAAACCCGCGAACTTCTCGAGATAATCATCGCCGAGAGCCGTGTGCCCGTCGTTGTCGATGCCGGTCTCGGAGCGCCCTCCCATGCTGCCGAGGCTCTTGAGATGGGAGCCGATGCAGTTCTGGTCAACACGGCCATCGCGGTTGCCGGAAATCCTGTGGAGATGGCAGTCGCTTTCGCTGAAGCCACAGTGGCCGGCCGCCGCGCATATCTCGCCGGTCTCGGGTCGGTAAGCCATTCGGCTGTAGCTTCGAGTCCGCTGACCGACTTCCTTAACTGACCTCAGAAAAACAGATAAACCAACATAACCGAATCATGACAATCGACAATATCAACCTCCGCGCCTATCCCGGCAGCGAAAAGGTATATCTTAAAGGAGAGCGATACCCTGAATTGCGTGTGGCCATGCGTCAGGTGAACCTTACGCCAACTGTCACGGTCGATGCCGACGGAAACCGCACCATAGAAGAGAACGCTCCTGTAATGGTTTATGATACCAGCGGCCCCTATACCGATCCCGATATAAAAATCGACATCAACAATGGCTTGCCGCGTATGCGTGAATCATGGATAGAGCGCCGCGACGATCTCGAGCTTCTGCCTTCGATAACCAGCGAATACGGGCTTGCACGCGAAGCCGACAGGTCGCTCGACTCCATCCGCTTCGCCAACCGCCATCTTCCTCGCCGCGCAAAGCCCGGACGCGCCATAACCCAGATGGCTCTCGCACGTCAGGGAATCATAACTCCCGAGATGGAATATGTGGCTATCCGCGAGAACATGAACGCAAAGGCGTTAGGAATTGCTACGCATATAACGCCGGAGACAGTGCGTGAGGAAGTGGCCGCAGGACGCGCCGTCATCCCCGCCAATATAAACCATCCCGAAGCCGAGCCTATGATTATCGGCCGCAAGTTTCTGGTCAAGCTCAACACCAATATCGGCAACTCAGCCCTTTCGAGCGGAATCAGCGAAGAGGTCGAGAAAGCTGTCTGGAGCTGCTACTGGGGCGGCGACACGCTGATGGATCTCTCGACAGGCGACCATATCCACGAGACCCGTGAGTGGATCGTGCGCAACTGCCCGGTGCCTGTAGGGACTGTGCCGGTCTATCAGGCTCTCGAAAAGGTCAACGGAAGCGTCATGGATCTCACATGGGAGATTTACCGCGACACACTTATCGAGCAGGCCGAGCAGGGGGTCGACTATTTCACCATCCATGCAGGCGCTCTGAAAGCTCACGCCACAATGGCTCCCGAACGCCTGACCGGCATTGTCTCGCGCGGCGGCTCGATCATGACGCGCTGGGCCGTTCTCCACAACGAGGAAAACTTCCTCTATACTCATTTCGACGAGATCTGCGAGATTCTGGCTCGCTATGATGTCGCCGTGTCGCTCGGCGACGGAATGCGTCCCGGCTCTATTCACGATGCCAACGACGAGGCCCAGTTCCTCGAACTCGACGTTCTCGGCGAACTCACTGAAATAGCATGGCGCCACAATGTCCAGGTTCTTATCGAAGGCCCCGGCCATGTTCCCATGCAGAAGATACGCGAGAACATGGACAGGCAGATCGAGAAATGCCACGAGGCGCCTTTCTATACGCTCGGCCCGCTTGTCACCGACATCGCCCCCGGTTACGACCACATAACCTCGGCCATCGGCGCAGCCCAGATCGCGCGCTACGGAACAGCCATGATCTGCTATGTCACTCCGAAGGAACATCTCGCTCTGCCCGGTCTCGAAGATGTGCGCGTAGGCGTCGTGACATACAAGATCGCCGCCCATGCGGCCGACCTCGCCAAAGGACATCCGGGCGCTCAGGTTCGCGACGACGCCATGAGCAAGGCACGCTACGATTTCCGGTGGAAAGATCAGTTCAACCTGTCGCTCGATCCCGAACGCGCCCGTCAGTATTATGTCGAGAGCCACAAAAGCGACGACCACTTCTGCACGATGTGCGGCCCCAACTTCTGCGCCATGCGCATATCAAAAGAAATGGCTAAAGACTGTCCCAAATAATGTTTTCTGACGAACTTCAACAATGGGAGTGGGACGAGACAATCGCCGCCATCTCAGCCAAGACAGCCGCCGATGTCGAGCGCGCCCTCTCGCGCGAACATCTCGACATCGACGACTTCATGGCCCTTATTTCTCCGGCCGCCGGAGCCTATCTCGAGCCTATGGCCCGAAAAGCCAACCGAATGACGCTTGAGCGTTTCGGGCGAACGATCTCGATGTATATTCCGATGTATGTGTCGAACGCATGCACAAATTCGTGTGTCTACTGCGGCTTCAACCATGCAAATCCGATTCATCGCATAACCCTGACCCAGGAGCAGGTCAAGGCCGAGTGTGAGGCAATACGCCGGCTCGCGCCTTTCGAGAATCTGCTGATTGTGTCGGGTGAGTTTCCGCGTCTCAACGGCGTCGACTATCTCGAGGAAGTCCTCCATACCGTGCGCCCTTATTTCAACAATCTGACGATTGAGGTCATGCCGATGAAGCAGGCCCACTACGAGCGGCTTGTCCGCTCGGGGCTTAACGGTGTTGTCTGCTTTCAGGAGACCTATCACCGCGAGCGCTACCGCGACTATCATCCGCGCGGAATGAAATCGTTCTTCGAATGGCGTGTCAACGGTTTCGACCGCATGGGAGCCGCCGGCGTCCACAAGATAGGAATGGGAGTTCTTATCGGACTCGAAGACTGGCGCACCGACATAACCATGATGGCCCGTCACCTCCGCTACCTGCGCCGGAACTACTGGAAGACGCGCTACAGCGTTAACTTCCCGCGCATGTGTCCGGCCGAAGGAGGCTATCAGCCGAAAGTCGTCATGTCGGACCGCGAGCTGGCTCAGGTCACTATGGCCTTCCGGCTCTTCGACGCCGATGTCGACATAAGCTATTCGACCCGCGAAGACCCCGTGTTCCGCCGCAACATGATGCGTCTGGGCGTCACTTCGATGAGCGCGGGAAGTCGCACCGAGCCTGGCGGTTATGCTGCCGCCGGCCACGAACTCGAGCAGTTCACCGTCACCGACAGCCGCTCGCCCCATGCAGTGGCAGAAGAGATCCGTCAGATGGGCTATGAGCCTGTCTGGAAAGACTGGGATCGCTCTTTCGACTGATAAACGCGATTTGGCCGTGTGGCGGGAAATCGCTAACTTTGACGCCAATAATCTGTTCAACCCTTCAACCCCTTCCCGAAAAATGGCAAAAGTCATCATCATCGGCTGTGGCGGAGTGGGCACCGTCGTAGCCCATAAATGCGCCCAACACCCTGAGGTGTTCAGTGAGATAGTCATCGCTTCGCGCACACGCTCGAAGTGCGACGCCGTGGCCGCAAAGATAAACAAGCCTTACGTGACCACCGACAGCGTCGACGCCGACTCGGTGGAACAGCTCGTCGAGCTTTTCAACCGCCACAAGCCCGAGCTCGTCATCAATGTCGCTCTTCCTTATCAGGATCTGACGATTATGGACGCCTGTCTCGAATGTGGCGTCAACTATCTCGACACGGCCAATTACGAGCCGCGCGATGTGGCCCATTTCGAATATTCATGGCAGTGGGCCTATGCCGACCGCTTTAAGAAGGCCGGACTGACAGCAATACTCGGCTGCGGCTTCGATCCGGGAGTTACCGGAGTGTTCACGGCGTATGCCGCCAAACACTATTTCAGCGCAATGGAGACACTCGACATTGTCGACTGCAATGCCGGAAACCACGGAAAAGCTTTTGCCACAAACTTCAATCCCGAAATCAATATCCGCGAGATAACCCAGAACGGTCGCTTCTATCAGGACGGCCAGTGGGTGACAACCGGCCCGTTGGAAATCCACCGCTCGCTGAATTATCCCGAAATTGGCCCGCGCGATTCATATCTGCTCTATCACGAAGAGCTCGAATCGCTTGTCAAGAACTATCCGACTATCCGCCGCGCCCGTTTCTGGATGACTTTCGGCCAGGAATATCTGACTCATCTCCGCGTTATCCAGGACATAGGAATGGCGCGCATCGACGAGGTCGACTACAACGGCACGAAGATTGTTCCGCTTCAGTTCCTGAAAGCTGTCCTTCCCAACCCTCAGGATCTCGGCAAGAACTACACGGGCTACACTTCTATCGGCTGCCGCATAGCCGGTAAAGACAAGGAGGGCAAACCTCTGACATATTATATCTATAATAATTGCAGCCACCACGAGGCTTATCTCGAAACAGGAATGCAGGCTGTCAGCTACACCACCGGCGTTCCGGCTATGGTGGGCGCCATGATGTTCCTGACCGGAAAGTGGGTTAACCCCGGCGTGCGCAATGTCGAGGAATTCGATCCCGATCCTTTCCTCGCCGAACTTGCCAAAGACGGCCTTCCCTGGAACGAGATCGTCAACGGCGATCTTGAGTTCGACGACTGATGGATCTGCGTATTTTTCCCCCCGAGGATCTTCTGCAGGCAACTGTGAAGCTTCCTCTGAGCAAGAGCGTGGCCAACCGCGCTCTTGTCATCGCTGCGCTGACCGAAGGAGGCATAGCGCCCGACCGTCTGCCCGACTGCGACGATACCCGTGTGTTTATCGAAGCCTTGAGCCGGTGTGAGGGTAGGGTGGACTGCCACGGATGTGGCACGGCCCTACGCTTTCTGACAGCTTTTTTCGCGGCCACCGAGGGCGCCGACGTCGTTATTGACGGCAACGAGCGGCTTCGTCAGCGTCCGATAGCGGCGTTGGTCGAAGCTCTGCGCGACTGTGGCGCCGATATTGAATACGCCGAGACCGAGCGTTTTGCGCCTTTGCGCATTCGCGGACGCCGCCTCAGCGGAGGCGAGATAGATCTTGACCCGCAGATGTCGAGCCAGTTCGCATCGGCTCTGCTGATGGTGGCTCCGACAATGACTTCGCCGCTACGGCTCAGACTGGTAGGCGAGATAGCCTCAGAGCCTTATATCAGGCTGACGACAGCCATGATGGAAGCCGCAGGAGCCATAGTCGATCGCGAGAATATGGTTATGGTTGTCGACCACGGACAGGAAGTGCCGCGCGAAGGAGCGTCGATAACGGTCGAACCGGGCCGATATAAACCCTTCCGTCAGGAAGCCGAGGCCGACTGGAGTGCCGCCGCTTTCTGGTATGAGATAGAAGCTCTGACGAGTGGCTTCCTGAGCCTCGACACCCTTAGCGAAGATTCGAAGCAGCCCGACAGCGCCGCCGCCGGACTATTTGCCGATCTCGGAGTGGTTACTGACTTCGAAGGGGAAGAAGGATTCACCGACCTCTGTGGCTCGCCTGACCTGTCACCGCGTCTGCGTCATGATTTCTCACCCACACCCGACCTCGTCCCGGCTGCTGTTGTGACTTGCGTCATGCTGAGGATCCCGTTCCGTTTCACGGGCATAGCCACTCTCCGCTATAAAGAGTCAGACCGCATTGCCGCACTGATTGAGGAACTTGCCCGCGTCGGGGCCGTCATCGAATCGGATGCCGACACCATGTCGTGGGAAGGCGCTTTGCAGCCGGTGGCCGAACTTCCGGTTTTCGATTCCCACGGCGACCACCGGCTGGCGATGTCGCTCGCGCCTGTGGCATGCTATATTCCGGGAATCATCGTTCGCGATGCCGAGGTTGTCGACAAAAGTTATCCTTCGTTCTGGGACGATCTGGCCGCGGCCGGATTCCGGGTTGAACCTGTCGAAACAGGCGAGGCATGACCGGAGCGCTGATTCTGTTGGCTGTTGTCGTTGTTGTGGGCGTTATCCTGCGCCTTACTCACCGTCCCGACCCGGCAGAACCCGACGCGCCTTCGGCAGAGGCAACCGAAGTATCTCACGGCCCGTTTTGCTGCGGCCGTCATGCAGTCTGCGAGAAGGGCTTTCCGGCCGGCGAGCCGGTCTATTATGATGACGAAGAGCTAGACGTTTTCGCCGGTCGCCCGGCCGATGAATACAAAGACGCTGAAATCGAGCTGTTCCGCGATATTCTGCTGACACTGCGCTCCGAAGACGTATCCGGATGGTGTGAGAGTCTTGTCAGTCGTCACATAGCGCTCCCCGAACCGCTTCGCGACGAAGTTTTAATGATAATGTCAGAGTGAATTAAGTGAACGTTCTCGAACTTGATTTTTTTCGCAATGCCCTGATTGCCGTGCTGCTCGTCAGTGTGGCCTCGGCGATAATAGGCTGTTATGTCGTTACGAGGCGTCTGGTGTCGATAGCGGGAGGTGTTACCCACGCCTGTTTCGGCGGCCTCGGTCTCGGATATTTTCTCGGCTTCAACCCTGTGTTGCTTGCCGGTATAGTAGCTGCCGGGTCGTCGCTTGGCGTCGACTGGCTCGAGCGTCATTCGAAGGTGAGAAGCGATTCGGCGGTTGCTGTGTTCTGGGCTCTGGGCATGGCTGCGGGCGTTCTGTTTGTTTTCCTTACTCCGGGATATGTCCCCGAGCTGAATGCTTTCCTGTTCGGCAATATACTGACGGTCACCAGAACCGATCTGCTGACTTTTGCTGTTTTCACTCTGGTTCTGACCGGCTATTACGCGGTTCGTTTCCCGGTTGTAACGGCCTGTGCGTTCGACCGTGATTTCGCCCGGGTCACCGGATTGCCTGTGACGCGTGTGACTACGGTCATGACGCTTTTCACGGCTGTCTGCATTGTATTGACAATCAGACTTGTCGGCGTAATGCTTCTGATGTCGATGCTGACATTGCCCGTTATGATCGCCGAGATGTTTGTCGGGCGCATGAAGCCGCTGCTGTGGCTGTCGGTTGCTGTCAGTGCTGTCGGCTGCACTGCCGGACTGTTTCTCGGAGCTGTGATAGACGTTCCGGCTTCGGCGCTGATCGTGCTCACATTGGCCGGAATGTGGGTCATAGTGCGCCTGATCAGATTCTTTTCCGGGCAAATCGGCAGATAAAATCAGCAGCTCCCTGAGCCTGTGGGCCGGGAGCTGCTTGTAAACGGTGGTTTTGTTTTCAGCCTTTCAGTTTGTCGGCGAGCCCGTGGGCGAAGTCGGCGCCCTTCTCGAGGGCCTCGGCGGCCATACCTTTGGCCTTTTCGCCCAGTCCCGAGAGTTTCTCTGTGGCAGAGTCCTTGATGTCGTTGATTTTGTCTTTAACTGCGGAGTTATGGGCGGCAGCGGCCTCTTTGGCGGCTTCGGCACTGAGCTCGGCGGCTTGCTTCGACACTTTCAGGTCTTGGCGTGCGATGTCATCATTAGTAGGTGTCATAACGGTTGTTTTTTAGAGGTTTGGTAACAGCTTTAAAACACCTTTGGCGCCGTTGTGGTTCAGCTTTCGGACTGACCGGCCGATAAAATCAGTCGACAAGGCGGTCGAGAACGGTCGATATCAGGTCGGTGACTGCCGATTTATAGTTCGGGCGGGCATTCCCGTTCATGCGGTTGGCGATGATAGTGCAAACAGTCATAGCCTTATGGCCCATGAGGCGCGACAGTCCCTGAAGCGGGGCCGATTCCATCTCGTAGTTCGTTATTTTGCGTCCGTTGAAACGGAAGTCCTCGATAGACCTGTTCAGTCCGGGATTGGCGAGCGGAAGGCGCAGCTCACGCCCCTGAGGCCCGTAGAACCCTACAGCCGAGATTGTGTTCCCGCGCACCATGTCGTCGCGCCCGATCCGGCTGACGAGTTCGGAGTCGGCGTCGACAACGTAGGGGCGTGCCCAGAGCGGGTTCCAGTCGGTGTCGGCGGTGAAAGCGTTCTCGAAGTCGAGATCGGCTACGCTGTTACGTCCGGCGTAGTAGTTCAGCACACCGTCGAATCCGATAGCTTTCTCGGCGATAACGGGTGTGCCGAGGTCGAGCTCGGGCTGAAGTGCTCCCGATGTTCCGATGCGCACCATTGTCAGCACGCGTTTCTCGGCCCGGATTTCGCGTGTGGCGAAGTCGACATTTGCCAGAGCGTCGAGCTCGTTGATGACGATGTCGATATTGTCGGGCCCGATACCGTGGCTGAGACACATAACGCGTTGGCCGCGGAAGGTGCCTCCGATAGTATGGAATTCGCGCGACTGCACTTCAAAATCGCGGGTGTCGAAGTTCGCAGCCACGATATTGACGCGGGCCGGGTCGCCAACAAGGATTATGCGGTCGCAGAGCTGGTCGGGACGGAGGTGGAGGTGGAATATCGATCCGTCGGGATTGATAATCATTTCGCTGGGTTCAATGAAGCGTTTCATGGCAGGGGAATGTTTTTTGATCGTTAAACAAGACGGTAGCGTGAACCGGGAAGCGAGGCGATGAGCTTGTCGAACTCCATGTCGATAAGCTTTGCCATAAGCCTCGGAGCCGGCATATCTGTTGCCAGAGAGATTTCCTGAATGCTCAGTTCTCCTTTCCGGGTCAGCAGATCGATTATTTTTTGAGTGTCGGAATCTCTTTCTTCGAACAGTTCCTGCTGTTTGGGCGTGGCCGGCCGACGGTGCCATCGCAGATCATCGATTATGTCGTCGGCTCCGGTCAACAACTGAGCGATGTTGTCGGAAATCAGCTTGTTGCACCCCGAACTGAAGCTGTCGGTCACGCGTCCCGGCAGGGCGAACACCGACCGGCCGTATTCCGAGGCGAGGCGCGCGGTGAACATAGCGCCCCCTTTTATGTTGCTCTCGATAATGACGGCAGCCTGTGAAATTCCGGCGACAATCCGGTTACGGGCCAGGAAGTTGCCTTTATGGATGGGGTCAGAAGAGAAATATTCTGTCAGAATGGCGCCCCCTTTCTTTATGATTTCGGCGGCTACTCCGCGGTGGGCCGACGGATAGATTGTGCTGAGTCCGTGGGCCACCACAGCTATTGTCGGAAGTCCGGCGTTCAGGCTGGCCCGATGAGCCGCTACGTCGATGCCGAAAGCGAGTCCGCTGACGATGGCGACAGGAGAATCGGTCTTTTCGGCAATTCCGCCGACAATCTGCGGGGTCATGTTGTTGCCGTAGACGGTAGCATGGCGCGTTCCTACGATAGCCAGACAGTTGACGGCATTCAGATCGAGGTCGCCGAGAGCGAAGAGAACCACGGGCGCGTCGTCACATTCGAGAAGCAGCCGGGGATAGTCCGGATCGGTGAAATAGAGCATCCTGACGGCGTTCGCTTCGATGAACGGCATCTCGGCGCGAGCCTCTTCGAGCGCTTCCCGGCGATGGCTGTCGGCGAATATCTTGGCGCCGGTGCCCATCAGGGCCGAGATCTGAGCGGGCGTCATCGTGAAGAACATTTCTTCGGAGCCACACCGCTCAAGAAGCATCCTGGCCATCGACAGCTTTATGCCGCGCAGCCGCGCAAAGGCAAGTTTATAAAGCCTGTCGGTCATCGCTCCAGTTCTTTGGCGAACGCGGCGCCAAGTTCGTCGCCGCGGCTCAGACGCCCGTTGACAATTGACACTATTGTTATACGTCCGCTGACGGCGAGCTCCCCCGAGGGAAGCCTGTAGAGATCCTGACGGAAAATGAATTTCGGGCCGCGGCGCTCCAGCGCCAGTTTCGAGACGAAGCTCTCGCCTGAGCGCAGAGGGGCCAGATAGTCGATTTCAGCGCGACGCACAACGGGGTCGATGCCGCTGAGGTGCATGGCTTCGAAGGTCAGCCCTGCCCGGCGGCAGAATTCATGGCGTGTATGCTCCATATAGTTGAGATACACTGAATTGTTGACTATGCCTTCGTAGTCGACCTCATAGTCGCGAACATCCATTGTGAGTTCGTAGATATAGTGCGGGACATCTGTTTCTTTCATCGACCCAAAATTAGCGAAAAAGAGCGGAAAAACCTGATTTTCGCGTTGAAAAAGTGTCAGTCGAGCGTCTGTACGCCACCGCCGTTGACCATGAGGGTCTGGCCGCTGACCCACGCCGAGGCCGGGGATGCGAAATACAGTACCGCAGCGGCGATGTCGCTGACTTCGCCGAGCCGTTTTATCGGAGTATGGGCCAGCATACGGCGCTCGAGAGCAGGAGTCATTACCGTGGACAATGCATGAGTGCGGGTAGCTCCCGGTCCGACATTGTTTATCCTGATTCCCATCGGCCCGAGATCGTAGGCGAGGTTTTCGGCCATATGGTTCAGCGCGGCTTTCGACGAGCCGTAGATCGACATTCCGGGACTGTTGTTGACCGAACTCATCGACGTTATGTTGATAACCGAGCCATATCCGGCAGTCTGCATAAGCGGAGCCGCAATCTTTGTCAGATACCATGGCGCGAACACATTGACGCGATATATGCGTTCGACGTAGTCGAGATCGATGTTGAACGGACTCTCGGTGCCTCCGCCCCCGTGTCCGGCATTGTTGACAAGGATATTGAGGGCGCCATAGCTGTCGATGGCGGCTTTGACGGCGGCATCGCAGGCCGAAGTGTCGGTCACGTCGCATCCGACCGGGAGCGCATGACCTCCGCCGGCGTTTATGGCGTCGGCCACAGCTTCGGCTTTGGCGTAAGTGCGGTTTGCGACAACGACATTGGCTCCTGCCGCAGCGAGAATCTCGCAGCAGCCGCGCCCGATGCCGTCGCCGCCGCCGGTGACAAGCGCAGTCATCCCCGTGAGGTCAAACAGCTTCGAGACAGTGTCAGCGGTCGACATGGCTGAGATGGAGCGTGTAGTGGGCGACACTGTCGGGCGCCTCGTAATTGTCGTTTACCATCAGAAGGGTAGAGTCGCTCGTGATTTTGAAGGTCATGGCCGAGGCAGTCCTGAATTTGAATTCGGGCGAGAGGTTGACGAATGTCTCGTTCTCGCGTGTGACAACGCTGAAGTCCCCCTCCGAGCGGTCGGTGACCGAACGACCATCGTTGGTGGTATAGCTCATCAGAAGGTCATAGTCGCCGGTGGTGGCGCGGCTGTCGTCGTCATAATCGAGAGTCAGTGTGTAGTGGATTCCCGAAGTGTCGGCGCCGGGCAGAATGCCTGTGTAGGTCTCTTCGACATCTCCTTTGGCGGGAGTGCCGTTGGCACACCGATGGTTGTTGCAGCATGAGGCTGTGACAAGAAGCATAAGCATCAGGCCGAAAGCCGAAATAGTCTTTTTCATAATAATTGTATTTTATAATGTGGCATAGGCCATGCCGCATCTGTTAGAAGTCAAATATATAAGGTCTGCCGACGCCGAAAAGTTCAGCCGCCGAGCATGTTTAAGTTTATCGTACTGACATTTTCTTACAGACTGACCACCTCAAACAGACCATTCACCATCAAGCGCGTCCCGCGCTTGACAATAGAAACAATAATGATTTGTTATCCGTGCTTTTGAGGGGTATCGAATGTGCACGGCCAAAATTCAGGCAGCCAAATACGTCAGCATAAATTGGCAGGAAAATCTGTCAGGGACTATGGCCAAAGGCATGCCTCTAAGGCTATTAACTTAAAATTCTTCCGAGCAAATTATCATGTCCGAGCGTAGGGACGTGCCTTTGGCACGTTTCACATGCGGCTGGCAATCAGTCTGTTGCGATGCTACGTGCCGAAGGCACGTCCCTACGCCAGAGCGTTTCTGACGCCGGTTTCATCTAAGTAAACAGCATTGAGTTGCGCGGTCGGCTTCTTTTTAGTAATTTTGCCGATTGATATATGGAATCAGCATCAACAATACTCACTCCGGCTGAGTTTTCAGGCCTGAACCATGCGCTTTCGCTCAGTGGAGGCAAGGTGATTATATGCCATGTGTCGCCCGACGGCGACGCCATCGGCTCGTCGCTGTCGCTTCTTCGCGTTCTCCGCGCCATTGGGCACCGCGACGTCAGGGTTGTAACTCCCGATATGCCGCCTCAGAGTCTCGGCTTTCTGTCGGGCATTCGCGAAATAACGGTTGCGTCGCAGCATCCCGAAACCGTGCGCCGCCTGCTGTCGTCGGCCGGGGTTATCTTCTGTCTTGACTTCAACGAACCGCGTCGTGTCGACCGTCTTGAGGAAGCGCTGTCGGGCTCGAAGGCGCTGAAGGTCATGATTGACCATCATCTCAATCCCGATCCGTTTGCCGACATAATTGTGAGCCGGCCCGAGGTCTCTTCTACCTGCCTGTTACTCTACAATGTCCTGGTTGATCTGGGACTCGCCGGTTATATTGACATGACGGTGGCGGAGTCGCTTCTGACGGGCATGATGACCGACACGGGCGCCTTCTCATACAATGCCAAGGATCCCGGAATCTATCGCGTAGTCGCTGACCTCATGGAGCGCGGCGCCGATAAAGACAGGCTCTACAAGATTCTTTTCGACACCAATAAAGAGTCGACCCTTCGCCTTCACGGTTACGCGTTGGCCGAGAAAATGACCATCTATCCCGACCACAAGGCATCGGTTATCGTGCTCGACAGCGACGAGCTTCAGCGGTTCGGCTATCAGCGCGGCGATACGGAGGGTCTGGTCAACAAGCCTCTGTCGATACCCGAGGTTGCATATTCGGTATTCATGAGGCAGGATGAGCCTGAATTCATAAAAGTGTCGATGCGCTCGAAGGGCCTTTTCCCTGTCGACAAGCTCTGCAAGGAAGCTTTCGGCGGTGGCGGACACCTGAATGCCGCCGGCGGCGAATTCTACGGCACGCTCGACGCCGCTATAGCCCATCTGCTTGAAAAAATGCCCGAATTCGACTGTTATCTCTAATATTATATAAATGAAACAGACAATCACCGCTCTCGTCGGCCTGCTTCTGGCCGCTGTTATGTTAAGCTCATGCGATGACAAGCGCTCGTTTGCCGATTTGCTTTCCGATGAGAACAAATCCGTCAACCTATATCTGTCAGACCATCGTGTAGTAGGCTCGATACCGCCTGACAGCGCTTTCGAGGTAGGCCCCGATGCTCCTTACTATCAGCTCGACGAGGACGGCAATATCTACATGCAGGTTCTGTCGAAAGGCGATATGAAGCTGCGTCCGGTCAAAGACGACCGCGTATATTTCCGCTTTCTGCGATATAACCTCAACCGTTACCAGACCGGCGAGGATCTCGTCGGAGTCGGCAACTCCAACGATATTGTCGGCAGCAATGGTCTCGGAACAACTTATTTCCTGTTCGACAATTACACGCTCCAGACGTCGTATAAATATGGCACGGGAATACAGATGCCGATGCATTTCCTCGGTGCCAACGCCCACGTCATGCTTATCGTCAAGAGCCAGAGCGGATGGCCCAATGAGATGTCCAACGTCATACCGTTTGTCTACGATGTGACTTACTACAGCTCACCTCTGTCCCCCTGGAAGGCCGAGGTCGACGCGAACGACAAATAAAGGAACAAACAATCAAGATTCAAGATATGTCACTGATAAAATCAATCTCGGGAATCCGCGGCACTATCGGCGGTCGTCCCGGAGAAGGGCTGTCGCCTGTCGACGTGGTGAAATTCACGGCAGCCTATTCCCGTTTCATAATTGAGACTTCGGGCCGTCGCGGCGCCGTGGTCGTCGGCCGCGATGCCCGTGTTTCAGGGCCTATGGTCGATTCTCTGGTTTGTGCGACCCTCATAGGCATGGGCCTCGATGTCATCAACATCGGTCTCGCCTCGACTCCTACGACCGAAATAGCCGTGACCGGCGAGAAGGCTCTCGGCGGAATAATCATCACGGCCAGCCATAACCCGATGCAGTGGAACGCCCTGAAGCTGCTCGACGCCAACGGCGAATTTCTCAGCGCCGAGCAGGGGGCCCGTGTGCTTGAGATTGCCGCCAACGATGATTTCACTTTCGCGCCGGTCGAGGAACTCGGTCAGGTCATGACCGACACAACCTGGCTCAAACGCCACATAGATATGGTTCTCGGACTGCCGCTGGTCGACCGCAAGGCTATCGCCGATGCTGACTTCACTGTGGCTGTCGATGCCGTCAACTCTGTAGGCGGTTATGCTATCCCGGCTCTGCTTCGTGCGTTAGGTGTCAAAAACGTCATTGAGCTTAACTGCGAGGTGACCGGCCGGTTCAGCCATACTCCCGAACCGATTCCCGAGAATCTGACTCAGATCGCCGATCTTATGAAAGAGGGGCGCGCCGATGTCGGTTTTGTTGTCGATCCCGATGTCGACCGTCTGGCAATCGTCATGGAGAACGGCGAGATGTTTGTCGAGGAATATACTCTCGTAGCCGTGGCCGACTATATTCTCGGTCATACTCCGGGCGCTACGGTGAGCAACCTGAGCTCGAGCCGCGCCCTGCGCGATGTGACCGAGAAACACGGCTGCAGCTATACCGCCGCCGCTGTCGGCGAGGTCAACGTTGTGACGGCAATGAAGAATACCGGCGCAGTTATCGGCGGCGAAGGTAATGGCGGGGTTATCTATCCCGAGGCCCACTACGGCCGTGATGCTTTGGTTGGTGTGGCGCTGTTCCTGACGCTTATGGCCCACAAGGGCAAGAAGGTCAGCGAGATCAAGAAGGAGTATCCGCAGTATGTCATAACCAAAAACAAGCTGCAGCTCACGCCCGAGATCGACGTCGATGCTATCCTTGCCGCTGTCAAAGAGGCGTTTAAGGGTGAGCGGATAACCGATATCGACGGTGTGAAGATCGATTTCGAAGACGGCTGGGTGCACCTGCGCAAATCGAATACCGAGCCCATTATCAGAATCTACAGCGAGGCCCGCGACGCTGACCGCGCCAATGCTTTGGCCGACCGCGTCAAGGCGGCCATCAGCGACAAGATCTGATTCCCCACGCTGATAAAGCGGTAATACCATAATGAACTCCACCTCCGAAAGTTGAAACAGAACTTTTCGGGGTGAAGTTCATAAAAACCGGCGGCCGCCGGTCAGTCTCTACAGTTAGTCTCTACAGTTAGTCTCTACAGTTAGTCTCTACAGTTAGTAATTCAGGTATTGTGCCCGGCCTATGGGCATGTTTCCTATGTTTTCTTACTTTTTTCTAATATTTCTTTAATTATGCGACACTTAACTTTTTTCGCAGCGGCGCTATCGGCTTTGTGCGCCTCGGCAGACTTGCCGGTAACGCTGGTCAACAACACTAACGGCCAGTTTGCCGACGACGACATCTATGTAGCCATCCTCGGCGAGCAGAAGGGCGTGGGCTATATCTACTATGATATGGCGAAGTCCACGTCGGCAGCTACGGTCAGACCGCTAAACGAGTCGGTGAACACGTTGCCGGGCACAGGCCCATTCACAACGTATGCCGACGTCTTTACCAAGCTTTCCGATATCCCCGGGAAAGTTGTTTATCTGGGCGACACTTATGCCTGCCGTATGTTTATCAGCTTTAAGTCGCCGATGTATCTCCACGCTTTCGCTCAGGGTTACGCAGGCGCCGATCTCAACAACCCCTCCGACCCGAATGCCACGGTGCGCTGGGAGCTGGTGGAATTCACCTATGCTCCGGCTTCGGGTTCCGGAAAGGATTACGACGAGATATGGATCAATACAACGCGTGTCGACGCATTCCAGTATCCCATGGGGCTTGAGCTATGGTCGACCGGCCATTATCCCTATACGAAAAGGGGAGAAAATGTCAGCTATAAGACGGTTATCGACAAATGGAACTCGACGCTCGGAAACACGGTCTATAAAGACTGTCTCTACAATCTGATAACCAAAGACAATGTCGGCGGAATCATAAAGCAACCCTCGAAAGTCAAGTCTATAAAGGATCAGAATATTTTCGACGATTATATCAATAAGATATGGACTTATTTCTCAAACCACACGGCCAATATCGACATGGGACTGCTCGGCCGCTGGACAGGCAAGGTCGAGGGGGAGAAGTTCGTTCTGACCTGTGCCGAAGGCCATTACTGGCAGCCGGGCTCGGTAGCGACAATCGACGCGAAGCCCGACACGGAGGATGTGATTGAGGGCGCAGGTGTGTTTGCTTCCGGGTCTGACATCTCAAAGACCGTTCAGTCAATGTTCTGTGCTGCTTTCAACAGGGGCATGATACGTGCGACTTCCGATCTTCAGGACTGGAATCCCGACGGCCCGACGAAAGCTTTTTCGGGCGGCACAGAGTATCCGTGTAATGAATATGTGAAGTTTTTCCATGATCCGGCTATTTCGTCGGGCGGTAAGACATACGCTTTTTCATACGACGATACTTACGACCAGAGTGCCACCTGTTATGCCAACAACCCGACGCGCGCGACAGTGACGATCGGAGGCTTTTCCGACTCCAACCCCGATCCCGGTACAGACCCCGATCCTGACCCCAACCCCGGAACTGATCCTGACAATAATCAGAGTCTCGAAAAAAATTTTTCGGCCGACGATCATACTCAGGGCAATCCTTTTGCAGGGCCTTATTCATTAAAGCTCTATCCTTCTGAAGGAGGCGTTGTCGTCGTTGCTCGGTTTGAAGGTAACTACGAGGGATTTGACGGCCCCTGGCTCTGGAACTACACAAATGGATTTGAAGAGACAAAAATGACATCGGCGGGCGATGGAAGCTATCGCTATCTTATCAATAATGTCGCCCCCGGAACCACAGTCACTGTGGCTGTTAAAATTGCGTATGCGGGAGGAATGAGTGTGTCCCCTCAGGTGTCGTATGTCGTGCCCGATAAAGCTCAGCCGGTATTGCCGACTGTAACATTGTCGTCAGATCCTTCGAGCTGCCGGACAGGCGAGACAGTCGTGTTTACCGCGAACGTCAAGCCCGGCGATTCAGAAGTTGACGCTGTAGTGGTCAGGATTGACGGAACAGCTCTTGTCACTACCCCTGTAGCCGGTTCTGAGAATACGAAATATTCAGCACAGTGGACCGCGACATCGGCCGGCGATCACGTTGTTGTCGCAGAAGTGACAGCCGGCGGCCGGACGATCACGTCGCCCGAGCTGCGCTATACGGTGACGGCTCCTGACCCCGGCAATGCGTCTCTGACTAACCCCGGTGAATCGTCAGAGGCGTTGGTGATATATCTTGATCTTTCGGGACGCAGAATCAGTCATCCGTCTGGAATGTGCATTATGGTCAAAGGTTCCAAAGCAACTAAACTGGTTATGCCAGTCCGCTGAACGGTCATAAGTATCTCAGGCAAAAGCGCGGCCTCGACATGGGGCGCGCTTTCGTTATTTCATGGCTGAGAGTAGGCTGCATGGGATTAAATATCTAACTTTGCGCAGTTTTTATGGTTGACACGAAATATATTACAGTTTTCTCATGTCAGCTGAACAGCCTTTATAGTCAGGAAGATGAATCTTAATACACAGACAGAGCAATATCGAACTGTTGAGAATTGTTGCGATGTCGATGATTGTCATTGGCCACTTCTTATATCATGGAATTACCGAAAGAGAAATGTCACGGTTTCTCTATGTGTTGATTTGCACGTATTGCAGCGTCGGCGTCAATCTTTTCTTTCTCATATCGGGATATTTCAGGATAAGGTCGGTCATGAAAAGTATCGCGAGGCTCGTCTTTACGGTGCTGTTTTTTGACTGTGTAAACTATATGTTGTTATACTTTACGGCCGGCCCTGCGGCTCTCTATGACTGGATTCCCACATTATTTTTCCCTGTTTCCAGAAGTCCGTACTGGTTCTTGCAGGTTTATCTTTTCCTGATAATATGTTCGCCGCTGATAAATCGTGGAATCGATGGAATGACATTGAATAAGCTAAGGTTATTCATACTGTTTTTTTCGGTTTTCACTTGCTATAGTTGCGGATTCGGGCATAATGGATCGAATTCAAACGGTTATACGTTTCTTCAGGGGGTCTATATGTATTGTCTGGCAGCCTATCTTAAAAGAGACAATGGGCTGATGAGCTGGCTGAAGGGCACGAAATGCATTGTTGTTGCTTTCGTCATGCTGACTTTTGGCGCCCTTATGGTATATTATTACAATAAGCAGTCGCTAACTTCTTATAACGGCTTTATAAATATAATATCGTCGGCTTTGATATTCACCTGTTTCGTGAATATTGATATAAAAAGCAAAGCAATAAATATCATTGCTTCGGGGGCTCTCGGCTGCTATCTGCTGCAAGACGGTTTATTCGGGCACCGTTACTTATACGCCACTATCAATCGCGTATTCACGTCCGAGCCCCTCTATTGTTCATTGGCCTACCTGACAGTTCAGTTCATTTCCTTCTGGGCCTTGTCATTATTGATCACTATGATTGTCAGGCCCCTGTTCAGGTTTCTCGACAGAAACCTCGTGGCGCCGATCTCAAAAAAATTAGGGGATTTTGTCGACAAAATCCCCGTTGGCTAATGAGCTGCTAAGGCTGTCAGAGTTTGCGGCCGGGAGCGACAGAGAGTTTGTCGTAGGCGCGGCGCGCTTTGGCGCGGGCTTCTTCGACGCTGTCGGCGGTGGCGAGAATGACGCCCATGCGGCGGTGTCCCCTGACTTGCGGTTTGCCGAATATGCGCATGGCTGTGCCGGGCTCTTCGAGAACTTTATCGAGATTGTCCATGACGATGTTGTCGGAGTCAGCCTCGATGACGATAGCGCGGCTGGCACTCGGCCCGTAGAAACGAAGCTCGGGAATGGGAAGACCGAGCAATGCGCGGGCGTGAAGACCGAATTCGCTTAGATCCTGCGAGATCATCGTGACCATTCCGGTGTCGTGGGGACGCGGCGATACTTCGCTGAAAATCACCTCGTTGCCCTTGACGAACATCTCTACGCCGAAAATGCCGTAGCCACCGAGCGCGTCGGTCACCTTGCGGGCGATTTCGCGGGCCTTGGCGATTGCGGGCGCCGACATCGGCTGAGGCTGCCAGCTTTCGCGATAGTCGCCGTCGATCTGAATGTGTCCTACCGGTTCGCAGAACACTGTGCCCGAGACGCTGCGCACCGTAAGCAGCGTTATCTCGTAGTCGAAATCGACGAATCCTTCAACGATGACGCGTCCGGCGCCTGCGCGACCGCCTTCCTGCGACACTCTCCATGCCTCGTCGATGTCGTCGGAGCTTTTGATGACCGACTGGCCGTGGCCGCTGGAGCTCATGACAGGCTTGACAACACAGGGGAGTCCTATTTCGGCGATGGCTGCGTCGAATTCTCTGCGGTCAGAGGCAAAACGGTAGGGCGAGGTCTTGACTCCGAGTTCTTCGGCGGCAAGACGGCGGATTCCTTCGCGGTTCATTGTCAGCCAGGCGGCGCGGGCTGTCGGAGTGACATGGTAGCCCTCTTTCTCGAGTTCGACGAGCACAGGAGTGGCGATTGCCTCGACCTCGGGGATAATATGATCGGGTTTCTCAAGCTCGATTATGCGGCGCAGTTCGTCGGCGTCGAGCATGTTGAACACGTAGGAGCGGTGGGCGATCTGCATTGCCGGAGCGCCTGCGTAGGAGTCGCAGGCAATGACTTCGACGCCGAAGCGCTGAAGCTCGATAGCTACCTCTTTTCCCAACTCGCCGCTGCCGAGTAGCAGGGCTTTGCGTCCCTCGGGTTTTCCGATTGTTCCGATCTTTGACATAGAAATGTGATTGAATGAGGCCGCAAAGTTACAAAAAATCCCGGAATATCAGATAAGAGCGTGGATTCCGGTAATGACGCCGACGAGCGACATCAGAAGCAACACCGAGGCTATGATGCGGTTGATAATCCACATCGAACGGACGTTGAAGTGGCTCCTGACCTTGTCGATGAAGAATGTCACAAGCAGCCACCAGCATATAGCTCCGGCGGCAATGCTGAGATAGCCCGCGACATAATGGTAGGCCTGAAATTCGGGAGCAAGGAAACTGAATCGGGCAAACAGGCCGATTATGAAGAATAGAATCAGGGGGTTGGCGAAAGTGAACAGGAAGCCGGTGCCGAAATCGCGCAGATAGGTGTTGGATTTAAGTTTCGGCGTTGCCAGCTGGCGCGACGGGTTGTGGACGAACAGATAAACGGCATAGGCGGCGAGAAACACACTGCCGATAATCTGAAGCACCGACTGGTTGCTCTCGATGAAGTCGGTGACAAACGAGAGCCCAAGCCCTGTGAGCAGGCAGTAGATCATATCGCTCAATGATGCTCCGAGGCCGGTGAAAAGAGCCGGCCGTCGCCCCTTGTTGAGGGTGCGTTGGATTACCAGTACGCCGATAGGGCCCATCGGCGCCGAGACGAAGACGCCGATGAGGAATCCGCTTAGCATTATCGAAGCGAGATACTCCATTAGGGCGCAAAGTTACGAAAATCTGCTGAAAAGGCGAATGAAAAAACGACCGGGCATCAGGAGCTGGTGTGGCAGTTTATTGAATTTCTTGTAATTTTGCAGCGGTTTTTCGGAAACCATAAGGCCGGATGAAGGAAAAGGAGCTTTGTGTTGAACAGACTGACCGGCAGGCAAACCGAACCGATGCTTTGCTTGCTCTGATACGCGACGGCAAGCCGATGACGTTTGCCCAGCGTATCCGGCTTACCGTGTTGCTAAGTGTGCCGGCTGTTATCGCCCAGCTTTCATCCATTGTCATGCAATATATAGATGCGGCGATGGTCGGACATCTTGGCGCCGAGGCATCTGCTTCTATCGGGCTCGTCTCGACGACGACATGGCTTTTCGGGGGAGTGTGTTCTGCCGCCGCCATGGGATTTTCCGTTCAGGTTGCCCACAGGATAGGGGCCGGAGATATGGCCGGAGCTCGCCGAGTGCTGAAACAGTCGCTTGCAGCTACATTGGCTTTCAGCCTGTTTCTGGCGGCAGTCGGGTGTGCTGTCAGCGGCCCGCTTCCCGCATTGCTTGGCGGCGATCTGGCAATCCGCAGCGATGCGTCGCTTTATTTTTTCATATTCTCGATGTTCCTTCCTGCCATTCAGATGAGTTTCCTCGCCGGCGCTATGTTGCGCTGTAGCGGAAATATGCGCGTGCCGAGCGTGATGGGAGTGGCAATGTGTGTGCTCGATGTCATTTTCAATTTCTTTCTGATATTTCCGACGCGCACGATCGAGCTGGCGGGAATGTCGCTGAATCTGCCCGGCGCCGGTCTCGGAGTGGGGGGTGCTGCATTGGGCACGGTTGTCGCCGAGGCCATTTCGGCGGCTGTTCTGCTATGGTATCTCTGGAGCCGGTCAGAGCAGCTTGGCCTGAGAAAAGAGCGGGCTCGCTTTCTGCCAGAAGTCTCAACTCTCAGGAAAGCATTCCGGATCGGAGTGCCGATGGGGATAGAGCATATCGTCATCTGTGGCGCGCAGATCATGACCACGGTTATTGTAGCCCCTCTGGGCATTTTTGCCATAGCGGCGAATTCTTTCGCCATAACGGCCGAGAGCCTCTGCTATATGCCGGGCTACGGTATCGCCGATGCCGCGACAACGTTGTCAGGGCAATGTATCGGAGCCGCGCGCCGCAGGCTGGCGCGCAGTTTCGGTCGAATAACCGTCGGCATGGGCATGGCTGTCATGGGAGTTATGGGTGTGCTTATGTATGTGTTTGCCCCTCAGATAATCGGACTGATGACAACTGTCGGCGAAATCAGGGAGCTGGGCGTCATGGCCTTGCGCATCGAAGCGTTTGCCGAGCCGATGTTTGCGGCGTCGATAGTCGCATACGGAGTCTTTGTCGGCGCTGCCGACACTTTGGTGCCCTGCCTGATGAATGTATTCAGTATATGGGTTGTGCGTCTGTCGCTGGCGGCTCTGCTCGCCCCGACGATGGGGCTCAAAGGCGTCTGGATAGCAATGTGCATCGAGCTGTGTTTCAGAGGGCTCATTTTCCTCGTGCGCCTGAGAGGCCGGCGATGGATGAAAGGTGGCTCCGCACAGAATCTGTAATCGGGGTTATACAATCTGTAATTCTTATACCGCTCGTCAGGCATGTTCATTATAATTTTGCAATGCGAAAATTTGCATTACAACTCAGACACAGAATATAACACTAAGTCACATGAAGCTTATCAAAGATACCGAGTTCGGGGGCGAACGCCCTCTGTTTGAATCTCACGACCTGCGCCTCGAAAATGTCATTATCCGCGCGGGCGAATCTGCTATCAAGGAATGCAGCAATATCGAGGCTGTCGGCTGTCGGTTTGAGGGAAACTATCCTTTCTGGCATGTCCACGGCTTCAGAATCGACCGCTGCTATTTTGATGTCGGAGGTCGTTCGGCGCTGTGGTACTGCGACCATCTCAGAATGACCGACACGGTGGTCGACGCGCCGAAGATGTTTCGTGAGATGCGTGAGATGGATCTCGAAAATGTCACTGTCAACGATGCCGACGAGGTTTTCTGGCGCTGTAATAACATTCGCGCCCGGAATCTGACTCTCCATGGCGGAACCTATCCGTTCATGTTAAGCAACGACATATATATCGACGGACTGGTGAGCGACAGCAAATATGTGTTCCAGTATGTTAAGAATGTCGAGATCCATAATGCGAAAATAACGACCAAGGATGCTTTCTGGGAGGTCGAGAATGTGACCGTTTATGATTCGGAACTCAACGGCGAATATCTCGGCTGGCATTCGAGAAACCTGCGACTCGTCAATTGCCATATTACCGGCGAGCAGCCGCTCTGCTATGCCCACGATCTGGTTCTCGAGAACTGCACGTTCGGCCCCGACTGTGACCGTGCGTTCGAATACAGCACTCTCCACGCCGACATCCGGGGCGCGATCACCAATATAAAGAATCCGGCATCCGGACTGATTGTGGCTGATTCGATCGGCTCGATAACAATCGACGAGAATATTAAGGCGCCTGCCGATTGCGAAATACGCATAAGAGACGCCAAAGCCGGCGAACCCAACAGCTGAATATTATGAATTACGACTTCGACAGGCAGATTCCGCGGCGCGGAACCGATTCCTATAAATGGGACAGTGCGGATAGCGATAAAGTGCTGCCGATGTGGGTGGCCGACATGGACTTCACGACTGCTCCGGCCATCATTGAAGCCCTGCGCCGGCGAGTCGATCATGGCATTTTCGGGTATACGCTTGTGCCCGAGAGCTATTACGAGGCTGTGACGTCATGGTTCCTCAGGCGTCATGACTGGGCAGTCAAACGCGAATGGATAATCTATACTTCGGGCGTCGTTCCTGCGCTTTCGGCTGTAATCAAAGCGTTGACCTCGCCGGGCGACAAGGTGCTTCTCCAGACGCCGGTCTATAATTGTTTCTTTTCGTCGATCAGAAACAATGGATGCGAGACCGTATCGTCGCCACTATGTTTCGACGGCAATTCCTACTCGATCGATTATGATGATCTCGAACGCAAGGCTGCCGACCCGAAGGTGAAAGTCATGCTGCTGTGTAATCCCCATAATCCAGCCGGAAGAGTATGGCGCCCTGAAGAGCTGAAGCGCATCGGCGAAATCTGTATCCGGCATGATGTTACGGTTGTTTCAGATGAGATTCATTGCGAACTCGTTTTTCCCGGCCACAGATATACGCCGTTCGCCTCGCTCTCGGAAGATTTCCAACACCGGTCGGTGACATGCGTCTCTCCCAGCAAGGCGTTCAATATAGCAGGATTGCAGATTGCCAACATAATCTGCGAGGACAGCGGACTTCGGCGCAGAATCGACAGGGCAATCAACGACAACGAGGTGTGTGATGTCAATCCGTTCGGCGTGATCGCCACCCGGGCCGCTTATAACGACAGCGAGGAATGGCTTGACTGCCTTGTCCTATATATTTATGACAATTATCGGTTTATGCGCGAATTCTGCCGGGAGCAATTGCCCGGATTCCCTATTGCCGAACTCGAAGGGACATATCTCGTCTGGATGGATTGCCGTTCTCTCGGCATTCCGTCGGAAGTTCTTGAGCAGAAGCTGATTGCCGAAGCCGGGCTATGGCTCAATGCCGGCACAATGTACGGTCGTGAAGGAGAAGGATTCATGCGCTGGAACATAGCCTGTCCGCGCTCCACCCTCACGGACGGTCTGGAGCGCTTCGCCCGTTTTGTGAGAACTCTCTGAGGCTTACGGCTTCGTGCCGTTCGTCTTGTCGGAATTGTCGGTCTCTGAGCTGTCGGCTGTCGCTTCGGGCGACACGGACGGCTTCTGGCTGTCGTCATCGAGAATGGAGCCGTGGCGTTTTATCAGCGACGATATGTAGACTGTCATCATAGGCATTATCATAAGCCCGAAGCAGGCCATGAAGAATCCGAGGAACCGTCCTGCGGGAGTAATGGCGTTGATCGACGAGCCGGCGGTCGTCATTTCCATACATGCCCACCATAGAGCGTCGAGATAGTTCTCGACTCCGGGATTGATATTATGTTCGACGACATAGAACGACATTGAAACGAAGTAGAGCGTCGACACAAGTATCAGCAGATATGTTATGAACATGCCTGTTACGCGGTTCGACGTGAACCATCCGATAACGATGGCCAGGGCGTAGCCTCCGCGCGTCAGTGGTGCGAATCTGAGAATATAGCTCAGCTCGGGGGGCAGCTCGATGTTGAAATAGCTGATCAGAAACTGATAGGGGATAGAGACGAAAAAGAAAACGGCGTGGGTCCACAGATAACGGCGTTTGCGCGTGCTCATGAAAAACTCCACGAAAAAGTCGAAGAGAAAAAACAGACAGACCATCAGCTGCAGTTTCAGGAAACGCGGCTGATTATAGAAGGCCACATCCTTGAAGGTGTCGATCGAAATGCCCACGACGAGCAGAATCGACAGCAAAAGGACAACGACGTGGAGAACATCGTAGATCATGCGGCGAGTGAAGCGCAGTTTGCCCGGCATTGTTGAAACGTTTTTTGTAATAATTAACGCCTCCGGCTCATGGAAAGTTGAGTTGGTTAAAAAATCATTGGCAATGCGTTTTTGGCACGCTCTTTGCTTGTGAAAAGCATTGGAAATTGCTAACTTTGCATTATCTGAGATGAAAATTGAAACTGCAATAAAACATATATCGCATATCGACAGCCTGCTTGATGCCCGCAGAGTCAACGGCGCTCTCGACGCCCTTGCCATGCTTCTTCCCTCGGGCCCGTCGGGTTGGACTATGGCCGAGCGTGCCGCTAAGTTGCGCGAGAGCTACGGACTGATGTCGCGATATGCTCTCGACGGTATGCCCGACCCGTCGCGTCAGGAGCTCTATACCGACATAACGGAAGAAATTCGCTCACTGTCGCGCGAGTCGCTCCGCAAACTGCGGATGGTCGACGATCCGGCGCTGTATTATTCGACGGCCCGGTATGAGGCAATGCAGTCCGACACCATAGCCTCGTTGCTCGACAGACTCGGACGCCTGCGCTCTCTTATGGCAATGGGCCTTCTGGGCGGTTCGGCCGACACTGTTGTCGATCCCGAAAGCGGACGCCCGGCCCGCGAAGTTGCCGAACAGGTGGCGCGCCGTATTTTCAACCGCGTATGGACAACCCACCCGCTCAGCCCCGACGATGTCGAGGCCATATCTGCCGCCGCGCGTTCGACGGTGCTTCCGCCCTATGAAGCCGAACATCTTGCCGCAGCATTGATGCTCGGAGAACTCGAGTTTCACGACGAGCGCCGCCGCGAACTTCTAATGGAATTCTACGGCGACGGGAATCTGTCGGAGCAGTTGCGTCTGAAAGCGCTGACAGGACTGCTAATCGGCTTGTGGGTTCATCGCGACCGCGCGATGCTGCGCCGCTCGCGCGAGCGCTTTGCTGCCATCGCCGAGCTTCCGCGCTGGGCTTCCGACGTCAAGACGGTTAACCTTGAGCTGGCGCGCGCACGCGACACCGAGCGCATAAACCGAAAGATCAGAGACGAAATCATTCCTGACCTGATAAGGCTGCGTCCCGACCTCGAGAAACGCATGGGGATGTCGGGCAAACCGTTCGATCCGACTTCGCTCGAAGAAAATCCCGAATGGCAGGAGCTTCTCGACAAATCGGGTATCAGCGACAAGCTCAAAGAGATCAGCGAACTCCAGGAAGACGGAGGCGACGTTATGATGTCGACATTCGGCTCACTGAAGAGTTTCCCGTTTTTCAACGATGTCGCAAACTGGTTCCTCCCGTTCCGGGCCGACCATTCTCTGGTCGATCAGGCAATGGCACCTGTTGCGGCGGTGCTCGAGAATATGCCGCTGTTCTGCGACAGCGACAAGTTTACTCTCGTCTGTGCCATGCGCCAGATGCCCGCGTCGAACCGCGATATGATCATGAACCAGTTTTCGGCCCAGTCCCTTGATATGGCTGCTGCGGCAGTGCCGGCGAAAGGGGGCCTGACAATAGCCAAGTGGGTTCAGAATATCTACCGTTTCATGAAGCTGTTCCGCCGCAAGGCCGAATTCTATGATATTTTCGCCGGCCCTGTCAGTCTGGCGTCGTTGCCGGGATTGAAAATGGCTCTCGACGATGTCGAGACCTTGACCCTGATGTCGGAATTCTATTTCAAGCGCGGGTATTACAAAGAGGCTCTCGAGCTGTTCAGCCTGCTTGAGGCACGCGAGAACCCGACAGCCCCGATGCTTCAGAAGATGGGATATTGCTGCCAGCAGCTTTCCGACATGGAAGGCGCGCTGCACCATTATGAACGCAGCGAAATGCTTAATCCCGACAGCCGCTGGACACGCCGCCGTCTCGCCGCATGTCACCGGGCCATGGGTCATTACGACAAGGCGCTCCATTATTATCGCCTTCTCGAAGAGGCTATGCCCGACGACACAGGTCTGGCTCTCGTCATCGGTCATACCGAGCTTGAGGCCGGTCGCCCGGCCGACGCCCTGAAACACTATTTCAAGGTGGAATTCCTCAAGCCCGACAGCACCAAGACGCAGCGTCCGATAGCCTGGGCATCGCTCCTGAACGGTGAATACGACCGTGCCCGAACATATTACGACCGAATCCTCGCGGCCGATCCGCAGGAAACCGACTGGCTCAATGCCGGACATCTCGAGATGCTGACCGGCAACTACCGTCGTGCTGCTGACAACTACCTCAAGTCGATAGTCGCCATGAATTTCGACGCACCGCGTTTTGCGCGGGTCTTCGGCGCGGATCTGGCAACCCTTCGCGACGGAGGTGTCGACGACTTTATTTCGGGTCTCGTGCTCGACAACGTGCTTTCACGCGCCATAGCCTCAGGCTCAAACCTTAAATAACAACCTACAAATTCACAGTGCAAGAAATGAAGACTTTGCTAACATTAACTTTAAGCGCAATGACAACATTAGCTCTCTCGGCCGGAAATCCTTTTGCCGAGCCGTATAATACCCCTCACGGAACAGTGCCGTTCGACAAGATCAAACCGGCACACTACGAAGAGGCCATCGACCGCGGCATAAGCCTCGGCCTCGCTGATATCGACGCTATCGTCAACAATCCCGAGGCGCCGACGTTTAAAAACACGATAGTGGCCTACGACGCTGCCGGCGCCGATCTTAACAAGGTGCTCAACGTGTTCTTTAACCTGACAGAGTGTCTTTCCGACGACGAGATGATAGCCATAACCGACCGCGTTACGCCCAGGCTATCGGAGTATTCGACAACCGTAGCTCTGAATCCGGGACTCTGGAAGCGTGTGAAGGCCGTTTACGACAACAGGGCTAACGAGAACCTCGACGACGAGGACAAGATGCTTCTCGAAGAGACCTACAAGTCGTTCACACTCAACGGCGCGCTTCTCGAAGGAGCTGCCCGCGACTCTCTGCGCACTCTGAACGCCCGACTGAGCGAGCTTACCAACAAGTTCGGCCAGAATGTGCTCAAGGAACTCAACACCTACGAGGTATGGCTCACTGCCGGCGATCTCGACGGCCTCCCCGAAAGCTCGGTCGAGGCTGCCGCTCTCGCCGCGAAGGAGAAAGGCCGCGACGGTGAATATCTGTTCACTCTCGCCCAGCCGACATATCTTGCCTTCATGAAATATTCGACGCGCCGCGATCTCCGCGAAAAGATGTATCGCCTCTATATGGGCCGCAACACAAAAGGGGAATACGACAATTCCGGCGTCATGCGCGACATTGTCAACACCCGTCTGGCTCTGGCCAATCTGCTCGGATTCGAGACCTACAGTGATTATGCCCTTCAGCGCACTATGGCCCAGACTCCGGCAAACGTCTACAATCTGCTGAACCGCCTGCGCGACGCCTACCGCCCCGCCCAGAAGAAGTTCTTCAAGGAACTGGCCGACTATGCCGCCAAGTTAGAAGGACATCCCGTCGACATCCAGCCCTGGGACTACAGCTATTATTCCAACAAGCTGAAGAATGCCCGCTACAGCTACGATGAAGAGTCGCTGCGCCCCTATTTCGAGCTTTCGAACACAATCAACGGTGTGTTCGGACTGGCCGGCAAACTCTATGGTGTGACCTTCCGCGAGAATCCCGATATTCCCGTCTATCATCCCGATGTCAAGGCCTACGAGGTTATCGATCCCGACGGCAAGTACATGGGCGTTATCTACACCGATTTCTTCCCCCGCGAGAGCAAGCGTCCCGGCGCATGGATGACAGAGTTCAAAGGCGAATGGGCCAACGAAGACGGGTCGGTCAACCATCCGCATGTGTCGATCGTCATGAACTTCACGAAGCCGACAGCCGACAAGCCGTCGCTGCTGACGCCCTATGAAGTGCAGACCTTCCTCCATGAGTTTGGTCACGCCCTCCACGGACTGATGGCTTCGACTAAATATCGCGGACTGTCGGGCACCAACGTCTATCGCGACTTCGTCGAGCTGCCCAGCCAGTTCAATGAGAACTACATGCGTCAGCCCGAATTTCTCAACACCTTCGCCCGCCATTATCAGACCGGCGAGCCTCTGCCGCAGGCCGAGCTCGACAAGATTATCCGTTCGGCCCAGTTCGGCTCTTCCTACGCTTGCCTGCGTCAGCTCAACTTCGGCTATATCGACATGGCCTGGCACGGCATCAAGGAGCCGCTGCCTGAGAACACCGACATGCGTTCGTTCGAACTTGCCGCCGGTGAGGGTGTGGAGATGTTCGCTCCGGTCGACGGTACGATGATGTCGCCCCAGTTCAGCCATATCTTTGCCGGCGGATACGCCTCGGGCTATTACAGCTATAAATGGGCCGAAGTGCTCGACGCCGATGCATTCGCCGTATTCAAGAAGAATGGCATCTTCGACCGCAAGAGCGCCGAATCGTTCCGCGACAATATCCTGCGCCGCGGTGGCACGGTTCATCCCGCTCGGCTCTACCGTAATTTCCGTGGTCAGGAACCGTCAATCGACGCCTTGCTTGAGCGCGACGGTATTCAGCCTGAGAAAGAGAAACCCCACGAACTCCATAAACCGCTCGACCGATGAGCGGCGAATGGGTCAGCGGTCCGGCTACGTCTGACGACGGACGCACGGTGATTGTCACCGGGCGCCTCGATGTCGACAAGTTCCGGAGCAACAGGCGTTTCGCTGTCAGAGTAGAGGTCACATGGCCATATTCCGGCTCCGAAAGCGATGTGATGGGAATGCCTGACAAGGCGACGTCGACGCTCATGGAGCAGGTAACAGATGCGCTGGCCGATGCATTCCGGCGCGACCCCGTGGCCGTGATGACAGGAATCTATACCGGGGCCGGTGAGCGCAACTGGGTCTTTTACACGGCTTCAACCAATATTTTCGGCCGTAAGCTCAATGAGGCTCTTGAGTCGTTCCCGCTTCTGCCTCTGAAAGTCTACTGCGAGAACGATCCCGGCTGGGCCGAATACGACGAGATGTCGGAAGCTCTTCCCGGGCCGGGCGAGTGACCCGAACGAACGTTTTTAACGCTCCGCACCTTACTTTTCCGAGGTGCGGAGCGTTATCATTTTATGGAAAAATGCCACCTGTCGAAAAAATCTATGAGGCCTGGAGTGCTGTCGCCGACGGCCGTGTCACCATTGATGATGCAGCCCGGAAGGCTACCGTTGTTTCAAGCGACCGAACCAGGGAATATACTGTCAGCTGGTCGGACGACGGAAGTGTCTACAACTCCAACGACAATGCCACCTACTGGCGCGGTTACGCCGGCTATCCTGTCATCGCCGTCATGATGATGCAGGGACGCCTTCCGCTCGACCGTCTTGAAGCGGAGCGGTATGCCGATGTCAACTGGAAGAAGATCAACACCGAATATCACAACAATTATTCAGCGGCTCTCGCCGAAATTGAGGCTGTGCGCGACATTGACACGCGCCTGACAACCGAAGCAGCCGACCGCGTTATGGCTCGGCTTTCGGAGCTGCCTGTGACTGCCCGTCGCGGCCCGTTGCGGCCGCCGCGCTGATTCTCAGTTGATGCTGACACCTTCGGGAAGCGCGGCCGCCAGAGCCTCTGTTTCGTCGAGCGGAAGAGCAAAGGAAAGCAGGCATGTGTTGTCGAACTCGCGCCGGGTTATTTCCAGATTGCGCTGTTTGACGACTTTCATGACATCGTTCATCGAGGCGTATCCGAACGTAATCGTCATTTCGGTCATTTCTTTCCGCTCGACAATCTCGGCGGCGTCGAGTGCGGCGCGGGCCGCGGCGCGGTAGGCCGCGATAAGTCCGGGGGTGCCGAGTTTTATACCGCCGAAATAGCGCACTACGGCTATGGCCACGTTGGTCAGGCCGAGCGAATTGATCTGGCCCAGTATCGGTTTGCCGGCTGTTCCCGACGGCTCGCCGTTGTCGTTGAGTTGCCACGTCTGACGGTCGGCGCCGATCATGTAGGCCCAGCAGCAGTGGCGTGCGTCGTGGTATCTGTTTGCCGTTTCGGCGATCCGTTGCCGGGCTTCCTCAGCGGTGGCCACGGGAAAGGCGAAGGCAAGAAACCTCGACATCTTCTCGGTCACCTTGCCTTCGGCCGGTTTTGATATGGTCTTATAGTCGGCCACGCGTCAGATTATGAGCATGGCGTCGCCGTAGACTCCGAAACGATAGTTCTCGGCGATAGCTTTGCGGTAGGCTTCCATGACGAGATCATAGCCGCCGAACGCGCAGGCCATCATCAGCATGGTGGAATAGGGGAGATGGAAATTTGTCACCAGGGCGTCGGTCACGGTGAAGTCGTAGGGCGGGAATATGAATTTGTTTGTCCATCCGGCGTAGGTCTTCATGTGGCCTCCCATCGACACTGCTGTGGCAATTCCGCGAAGTACGGATGTTCCGACGGCACAGATACGGTGTCCCTCGTCTTTGGCTTGATTAACGACGTCGACAAGCTGCTGGGTGACTTCGATCTCTTCACTGTCCATGCGGTGCTTGGTGAGATCCTCGACGTCGATTTCGCGATAGTTGCCAAGACCGCTGTGGATTGTCAGATATTCCTGTCTGACACCTTTTATCTCAAGGCGTTTCAGAAGCTCGCGGCTGAAATGCAGGCCGGCGGCGGGAGCAACCACGGCTCCTTCGCGGCGGGCGTAGATTGTCTGGTAGCGTTCGGCGTCGGATGGCTCCGGCTTACGGTTGATGTAGGTAGGCAGTGGGGTCATGCCGAGGGCGTATAGCTGACTTTTGAACTCGTCGTGGGGGGCGTCGCTGAGGAATCTCAGTGTGCGGCCGCGTGAGGTCGTGTTGTCGATGACTTCGGCCACCATCGAGTCGTCGTCGCCGAAATACAGTTTGTTCCCGATGCGGATCTTGCGGGCCGGTTCTACGAGAACATCCCACAGCTTGTTCTCAGCGTTCAGTTCGCGAAGCAGAAACACCTCGATGCGGGCCCCTGTCTTCTCTTTGTTGCCGTCGAGGCGGGCCGGGAAAACCATGGTGTCGTTGAACACCATGACGTCGCCGTCGTCGAAATAGCCGAGTATCTCTTTAAATACTCGTTCGGTTATCTCGCCGGTCTTCCTGTCGATGACCATGAGGCGTGACTCGTCGCGGTTGGCGGCGGGATATTGCGCGATGAGTTTTTCGGGAAGGTTAAACTTGAATTGTGATAGCTTCATTTTCCGTTATGAGATGATATTGATTTTTTAGGAATGGGGAAGTCTTCGGGGTAGGAGACTTCAGATTCGGCAATCAGTTTCACAGCCGACTGGATGTCGAGCGCGTCGTCGAGGGTCGACGCGCCGACGCGGGTGCGGCGCAAGGCCGTCAGATGGGCTCCCGAGCCGAGGGCTTCTCCGATGTCGCGGGCGAGGGCGCGGATATATGTCCCTTTGCTGCACACAACTCTGATCGTGAGTTCTTTAGCGTCTGCGTCGAAGCTCAGGCGCTCAAGCTCGTCGATGACGAGGGTCTTGGCTTTGAGTTTCACTTCTTCGCCGTTGCGGGCGAGCTGATAGGCGCGGGTGCCTTCGATTTTGCAGGCCGAGAACGAGGGGGGAACCTGTTCTATGGCGCCGCGGAACCGGCTCAGAACATCATCGATAAGCCCCGTCGTTATGTGGTCGGTCGGATAGGTGGCGTCGATTTCGGTCTCGAGATCGAACGAAGGGGTTGTCGAGCCGAGGGCGAGCGTCGCCATATATTCCTTGACGCCGCTCTGGAGGGTTTCGATGAGCTTTGTGCGGCGTCCTGTGACCACGATCATCAGGCCTGTAGCCAGCGGGTCGAGAGTGCCTGCATGGCCCACTTTCACCTTCCGGAGGCCCGTGCGGCGCGTGATCTCGGCCCTAAGACGCTTGACGACGTCGAACGACGTCCATCGCAGAGGCTTGTCGATTATGAATGTTTCGCCTGTAACGTAATCCATGTCTTACCAGGCAATGCAGAGAATGCCGACGATGAGGCAATAGACGGCGAAGTAGACGAGTTTTCCGCGGCGTATTATGTCGAGCATCCAGCGGCAGGCTATGCAGCCGACAACGAAAGCGGTCAGGAATCCGACGCAAAGCGGCAGAAATCCGACCGACGACGAAGGTGCGTCGCCCGCGGCGAGTTTGACAAGGTCGAGAAGAGCCTCGCCGAGAATCGGAATTATGACCATCAGAAAGGAGAAGCGGGCAACTTTGTCGCGGTTGTCGCCGATAATTATGCCGGTGGCGATGGTCGTGCCTGAGCGGCTGAGGCCCGGCAATACGGCAACAGCCTGAGAGCAGCCTATTATGAAGGCGTCAGCCCAGGTTATGTCGCGGCCGCGGGGTGTGGCTCCGATAAAGCGGCCGCGGGTGAACCATGCGAATGTCAGCAGGGCCGCCGTGACGAGCAGGCAGATTCCGACTGTCGACAGGTTCCCGCCGAAAAATCCTTCGATAGTGTCTTTGAAGAAGAGACCCACGATGGCAACGGGAATGCAGCTCAGAAGAATTTTCAGAACCATGCGCGTGTTGGCGTCGCGCTTGAAGGTGAAAAACGATGCGCAGAGCGGAAAGAACTCGCGCCGGAGAACTACGATAGTGCTCAGCACTGTCGCAATGTGGAGGGTGGCGTCGAAATCGAGGGCGTCGGCTCCCGAGAGGTTAAGTCCGAGAATCTTACTGAAGATTTCGAGGTGGCCGCTGCTCGATATGGGCAGAAATTCGGCGAGCCCCTGGACGAGGCCCATTATCAGTGCGTCGAACCAGCTCATCGGTCACTCTTCCTGTTTTTCGGTTTCCACATTATGCCGAATCCCATGAACACGAATCCGAGAAGAGCGATCGTAGGCCCTGCCACAATCCGGCGCCATGAGAAGATGTCGGCGTTGAAACTCTCGGCTGTCGACCCCGATCCGGTCATGAGAAGAAAGCCGGCGACTATCATTATTCCTGCGATAGCCATGAATATGAAGTTTTTGCGCTTCAGCGGAAAGAAGCCCGGGCCCGCGTCGACCAGCCGTTTGTCGGCAGTCTTTGAGTTAGGTTCGTTTTTTGCCATATATTATAATAGGTGGTTGTTATCTGTAAAGTTCGTCGTAGGTAATTCTGATATAGCGCTGGGTCGCGCCGAAAGCGGCGATGCCGCATATAAGCAGTCCGGCAAGCGGCAGCGCGGCCAGAACCCATGCGGCCTGTGTCCAGGGAATCGCCGACGAAAGCGACGGCTCGACACCGGCGAAGTAGGCGAGAGTCCCTGTCAGAACAATGTCGGCGATGAATCCGGCGAGCAGCCCTCCGAGGGCGTTATCGCGTATCATCGGGGCGCGGATAAAGCCGGGGGTGGCGCCGACGAGTTTCATTGTGTGGATCAGGAAACGGCGCGAATAAATTGTCAGCCTGACGGTGTTGTTGATCAGAACTATCGAGATTGTCAGCAGAACGGCCGCCACGATAATAAGAATCAGTGCGATATTCGACAGCGTCCGGTTGACTTCTCCGACAAGAGTGTCGTGGACTTTAACGTCGTCGACCGAGGGCATAAGCTTCAGCGGCGTCGTGATGGCGCGCAGGCTGTCGATGTTCGCCCATGGCGCCTTGACGTTTACTTCTATCTCAGGAGCAAACGGGTTCTCGTCGAGAAGGTCGTCGGTCTCGCCGTCGTCGTCCATTAGCGTTTTCCACCGCTGCATGACCATCTCTGGCGAGGAATAGGTGTAGTCCGACGTATATGCCGCCCCCGCGAAGCGCTGCTTGAGCGCGGCGATGTCGGCCGGAGAGGCGTCGTCGGCAACAATGACAACGAAGCCTATGTCGCGGCGCATATCGTCGGCAACATTGCGGGCTCCGATGCCCAGAAAAGCTGCCACTCCCAGAAGCAGCAATACCAGCGCCACACTGACGATCGCCGTCAGCCGGGTGCTGAATAAAGGCATTGATGACCTTGTTTTTCTCATATCGGACAGCAAAGATACAACATGGGGGAGCCCTTTGTCAAGCATTTGGCATGCTTTTTTATGCCCTATAACATATTTTTGTAAAAATAGTAAAAAATTTTTTCAACAAAATGCAAGTGTTTTCGCGTTAATATGCGCGCTAACGACGCTGCGGATGATGTTTTCGGCTGAAAAGAAGCTCTATGCATAGCAAATTGACATCCTCCCGAAATATTCCGCCCGATAAAATTTTGGCCGTAACTATTGCTCAATTCGAAAATATCTTCTTATATTTGCATCGATAGAAATACCATATAACCTTAATCCATTCATATCATAAAACCTGATTATGGAAATTAACAATATCATGGCTGCCCTCGAGGCAAAGCACCCCGGAGAAAAAGAATATCTCCAGGCCGTTAAGGAAGTGTTGATGTGCGTTGAAGACGTCTACAACCAGCACCCCGAATTCGAAAAGAACAAGATCGTTGAGCGCATGGTCGAGCCCGATCGTATTCTGACATTCCGCGTCACCTGGGTCGACGACAAAGGTGAGGTTCAGAACAACCTCGGTTATCGCGTTCAGTTCAATAATGCCATTGGCCCGTATAAAGGCGGTATCCGTTTCCACGCCAGCGTTAACCTCTCGATCCTGAAATTCCTCGGCTTCGAGCAGACATTCAAAAATGCTCTCACCACTCTTCCGATGGGTGGCGGCAAGGGCGGCAGCGACTTCTCGCCGCGCGGCAAGAGCGACGCCGAGATCATGCGTTTCTGCCAGGCCTTCGTGCTCTGCTTGTGGAAGATTCTCGGTCCCGACCAGGACGTTCCCGCCGGTGATATCGGCGTAGGCGGTCGTGAAGTCGGCTATATGTACGGTATGTATAAGCGCCTGACCAACCAGTGCACCGGCACATTCACCGGCAAGGGCCTCGATTTCGGCGGCTCGCGCATCCGTCCCGAAGCTACAGGTTTCGGCGCTCTCTACTTCGTTCAGAGCATGCTCGCCGAGAAGAAAACCGCTATCACAGGCAAGACCATCGCTATCTCAGGCTTCGGCAACGTAGCATGGGGTGCTGCCAAGAAAGCCACCGAACTCGGCGGCAAGGTCGTCACCATCTCCGGCCCCGACGGATATGTTTATGATCCCACCGGCATCAGTGGCGAAAAGATCGACTATATGCTCGAACTCCGCGCCAGCGGCAACGACATCGTGGCTCCTTACGCCGAGAAATATCCCGAAGCAACATTCTTCCCCGGCAAGAAACCCTGGGAGCAGAAAGTCGACATCGCTCTTCCCTGCGCCACTCAGAACGAGCTCGCCGAGGCCGACGCCAAGAAGCTCGTCGAAAACGGCGTCCTCATGGTTGCCGAGGTTTCGAACATGGGTTGCACACCCGAGGCTATCGACACCTTCCTCAAGGCCCGCGTGACCTACGCTCCCGGTAAGGCTGTCAACGCCGGCGGTGTTGCCACCAGCGGTCTCGAAATGACTCAGGACGCCATGCACCTCCAGTGGAGCGCCGACGAAGTCGACCAGAAACTCCACACCATCATGAAAGACATCCACACCCAGTGTGTGAAATACGGTGTCGAAGAAGGTGGTTATATCAACTACATGAAGGGCGCAAACATCGCCGGCTTCATGAAAGTTGCCACCGCCATGGTTGAGCAGGGCATCTATTGATAGATTCCTTCCCGAACTCATAATATCGCCCCGGGTCGTCTGATCCGGGGCGATTCGGTTTTCCGCCTGAATCTGGCCGGAGGTGTTTAGCTAAGCTCATCAATGCTCAGAAATCTTAGATGAAACCGGCGTCAGAAACGCCCTGGCGTAGGGACGTGCCTTCGGCACGCTTCACATGCAACTGACAATCAGGGTGTTGCAATGCTACCTGCCTTAATGCTATTAACTTAGTGCGTTGAGTCAAAGAGGTCTGGCTGAAAGCTCGCGACAAGCGCCGTGAGGTGCGATATTTCTATATCCCACTGCGATAGCTGTGGGCTTGAGAGCCAACAATATATGCGTGACAAGCTGAGGAGCTGCGCAGTCACGCAACCGGCGATAGCCAAGGCCCGCGAATTTGTGGGGGGAGCGGTGGTTGCCGCCAGCTATCGCAGGCGTTGTAGAGATTTCGCGCGTCCCGCGCTTCGGACTTTTGATGCATATTGAATGCGGGTGTCAACAATTCAGGCAATCAAATGCGTCAGCAACATGGCAAAAAAAGTGTCAGATTCTGATATGTCAGCGGACAACGGAATCTGGGCCCGATTTCTGCCGTATGTCAGATAAATTCGCCTTTTGGAGTTTTTTTGTATAGCGAATTCTTAAATTTTTTGCTTTTAGGCTTGTTCTGAGAAACTTTTTGTATATTTGCCAAAAATCCGAAAGAATTTTTTTCACATTTTTGTTTTACATATTTCTTAATCTTTAATCTTTATGAGGAAAATTTACTCATTGGTTGTTCTGCTTGTTGCTCTACTGACCTCGTCGGTAGCAGCTTCGGCAGCCAACGTTACATTTAAAACGCCTGATCCATCGAAGGTCACTGTTGGATTCAGAGAGTATTTCAGCGGGGCTCCTTCGCCTCTTGAATGGACAAGCGGTGATTTTACATACGATATGCCGACAGGCTCAGGCTATCTCGTCATCACTCCTGTTGACGGATATGAGTTTGTCTCTGACACTGCTACTAAAAACGGCACCCCTATAACCGGTTATTATGGTTTCCCGGGTGAAGGAGCAGAATTTTCGCTGGCCTATTATCTGGCGAACGAAGGTGATGTATACTATTTCGAAACCAGAGTGCTGACTCCCAAGCAGGCTACTCTCAAAGTCGATGACTACACCCATATCTCCGTCTCTAATCAGGGCGAAGCTGTTGATCTTACTTCTAACGTAACCACTCTTACCAAGCCCAAAGGCACCTATGCCCGACTTGAAATCACTGCCGCCGACGAATATCTTCTGTCATCTGTAAAAGTTGCCGGTGTAGAGAAACTCAGCACTCCCAATGTCGATAGCTGGAATACCTACTGGGATGATTTCAGTGATGGTGCTGTCATTGAGGTCGCTACCGTCGATCGTCCGGCAAAGGTTCTCAATATCAAGGCCGATCCCGAGTTTATTGTCGTTAAGTATCTCGACGAGGAAATCGCAGCTACCGATGTCAGCGGTGTCAAGACTTTTGTCGTTCCTTCTGTCGCCAAGAATAAAAATGTCGAGATCTACGCCAAGGAGGGCTACGCTCTCGAAGGTCTTCGCAATGAGGATCGCACCGACGACGAATTCCTGATGACCGGCGCCGTTTTCACGAATATTTCGGAATACAGCATGAAATATGGCGACAACAACTATTCGGTAAGCGCCTACAATAAGGAATCGCGTCGCAATGCCAAGTTCAAGATCACTGTTGACCAGCCCGAGATACTCTACATCAAGCGTAATGGCGATTTTGAGGCCATGACCAACAACAATGAGCACTATCTTACTCCCGAAGCCGGTGTCCAGACTGAATTCGGAATCAACACTGAAAGCGAGAATCCCGTCGACATCCGTCCGAAGGAATACGGCACGAGAATCTACAGAGTTATGAAGCGAGCTCAGGGTTCCGACGAATGGACTGAAGTTACCAAACCGAGCTATTACGACTACTACGAAGTTACCGTTGCCGATGGCGACGAAATCAAAGTCGATGTGGCTTATCCCGACAAAGACCTCAAGGTTACCTTCACAGCTCCCGAGGGACAGACATTCGAACCCGCCTCGCTCTCATACATTGTTCTCGACGGTGTCCGCTATCGTGCCAGCCGCGTGACTGACGAAAACTCGACGGTCAAGATGGGCAGCAGCCTGACGATGTATCCCCACAGAAAACTCTACACTCTCTCAAGCGCCAGAGCCAACGGTAGTTATCTCTACGCAGGGTCGACTGTCTCATACGACTTCCTGAAAGACGAAGATGTAGAATTCATGATTGGTATGGCAAAAGCTTCGACAACCTTCAACGTCACTGTCAAGGTCGACAATCCCGAGGCTGTTCTGGCTTCTTACGACAACTCGGTATGGGATCCCAACCTGTTGATTGACCTCACTTCGGGCGAAGCTACTCTCGAAATGGCCAACGACGAAGTTCTCTACTACCACAACACTCCGAACTTCCTGATTAAATCGGCCCGCATCGTGCGCGAAGCCGGCGCTGAGACCGATAACGACGACCTGACCAACGAGCGCAGCGTCCGTGTCAACGAGAACCTCGTTATCGAAATCACCACCGAGGCAATGGAGCGCAACGAGCAGCTCATTGTCTACACCGACGACGACACATGGACCGAGAACGAAATCACCTTCCAGTACAGCAACGACCCCATCAAGCAGTACAATCAGATAACCTACGTTCCCGAAGTCGGCCGCAATGTTTTGAAATACAACGCCGAAACCGACCTGCCCGTTTATCTCCACATTCTCGACAATATCCGTAACGAGGATTACACCTATACCAAGACCTTCCCGTTTGTCTACATCAACGGCGTCCGCACGGAGTGCCCGCTCAACGACGACGGATACACATACAACCATCTCGGTTATCCCGGTCTCGACGAGTTCCCCAACAACTCGGTGCTGAAGATCTTCCGCAACGAGCCCGCTCTCTACGAAGTCAGCTTCAAGCTCGGCGACGGTGTCGAGGTCAATGATGTCATCACCGACGAAATTACCAAGGTCGAAGATCTCAGCGAGCCTCTGAGCCTTCTTCAGAACACCAGCCTGAGCTTCGCTCTGCCCGCTCTCGAGAACGAGCGCCAGTCCTACGTGATGACTCTCAACGACGAAGAGGTCGAAGTTCCCGAAGACGGCAAGTTCAGCTACACGGTTGACGGCAACAAGGCTTTCGACATCTCGATCTACACCGAGCCTGAACAGGGCATCACCAACGTCAACGGCGATGCTGCCGCCAACACCAATGTCTACAACCTACAGGGCATTCTGATGATTCGCAATGCTTCGAAGGAGCAGATCTCGAATCTACCCGAAGGTCTCTATATCGTAGGCGACAAGAAAGTTATTATTAAATAATCGCAAAGAAATATTTGTTCAGGGGGCGTTCCGACGTGATGTCGGGGCGCCTCTTTCTTTTGTCGCCAATGAGATGGGAATTATTTTTTTGCCTTTTGATTTATATTTGAGGAAGAATTGCTATATTTGCGTCGCATCCTTATGTAAATAAACCAACATTATATCAATTTGTTTAATTAATCTCAAATTCTATGAGAAAATTCTATTCCCTGGTTGCTCTGCTTGCTATTTTGCTTGTCGCTCCGTCGGTGGCTGTGGCTCAGAAGACCGTAACGTTAAAGACCTCCGACCCGTCTTTGGTGACGGTTATGGTCAAAGACTATTATTCTGACGGGGAGGTGCAGACATGGACTTCCGGTGATCTGCAGGTCACCCTTGCCGACTGGGATAAGCAGCTTGTCATCACTCCTGTCAGTGGCTATGAATTCATGCCCGGCTCCGACAAAAAGAACGGCGAAACATGGCTATACTACGGAGTTCCTCTCGAAGGTGAGCCGATCACTCAGTATTATTCAGCGAGCGCCGACGGCGATGTCTACGAGTTCGAAGTGCGTAAATTCGTCCCCAAGAAAATCACGCTCAAGATCGACGATTACACCCATGTTACAGTCAAGAATGACCGCGAGACCGTTGAGCTCACTTCGAACGAGACTGTTATTGAAAAACCTGCCGGAAAGTATAAATACCTTGATGTTGATGCTACCGACGAGTATCTGATTGCCTCGGTGAAGTATAACGGAGATGATCTCAACGGAGAGAACAAGGAAAACTTCAATTCTTCGTGGGACTATCTCGAAGATAACGGCGTCTATGAGATCACCACAGTCGTGCGCCCCGCAAAGAAACTCACCTTGACCGGCGATCCCAAGTTCATCAAGGTTTTGATGGGTGAGGAAACCATCGAGCCTTCGACCGCCGGGGGAGTCACAACATGGACTGTCGACAATGTTAAAAAAGACAACAAGGTAAGAATCGAGGCTCTCGAAGACTGCGCACTCAACGACGTGCTCCGCAACGGAACCGAGTCTCTTTCGATATATCCCAACCGCGCGGTCGTCTACGAGTTCTACGGCTCGAGCCTTCTCTATGGCGAGAATAACTACACAGTAGTTGCTTTCAACAAGACCGAAACGCGCACAGCGAAATGCTACTTCACCATTGATGCTCCCGAGAAAGTTTATTTCTCGCGCTACAATGACTTTAAAGCCGGATCGAGCAACTCGCTCGATTATCTTACGCCGGAAGCTAATGTGCGCACCGAGATCGCTTTCGATCCCGATACCGAGCTTCCCATCGAACTGCGTCCGAGAGACTACAGCGGTGGTATTATCTACAGAGTCTCCAAGCTCAACAAAGACACTCAGGAATGGGATGTCGTTGAACCCACCTACAGCTATAATTATACCTATCAGTTCCGTCCCGCCGATGGCGACGAATTTAAGGTAGAGTATAACTTCCCCGATAAGGATATCAACATCTCGTTTGTCGGCAGCGACGACCAGCCGATCGAGCCCGGCATGATCAAGTATGTCATGATCAACAACGTGCGCTATAAAGGCGATGTCGTCACCAAAGAAAATGCCACTGTCAAATTCGGCAGCAACCTGACGATTTACTTCCGCTACGGAATGTATAATGTTCAGAATATGTTGGCCAACGACCAGACTCTCTATGGTTACGACTCATATAACTATGTATTCAAGAAAGATGAACCCGTTGTGTTCAAGGTTAACGCCACCAAGGCAGAGAAAATCTGGCCTGTTAAGATCAAAGTTGACACTCCCGAGGCTCTCGTCGCAACCTACGACAACAGCGTATGGGATTTCAACCTTATCGATCTTACCACAGGTGAGGCCAACTTCGAGATGGAAGACGGCGGTCGTTTCTACTATCATAACACTCCTAACTACGTGATCAAGAGTGCCCGCATCGTCTATGACGATCCCGACACCGATCCTCTCGACATTTTGGGCGAATTCAGCCAGCAGGTACGCGAGGCCCTCACTCTCGAGTTCACCACCGAGAAACTCGTCCGTGACGACAGACTGATCGTGTTCACCGACAACGACGAATATGCCAACAACTCGATCTTCTTCCAGAAGAATTCCGATCCTATCAAGCAGTATAACACGATCGAGTATAAGCCCGTTGCCGGCGAAGAGGCCAATGTGTTCAACTTCAACGCCGAACTCGACAAGCCCGTCAGCCTCGAAGTGTATGACTCTTACTACGACTATGATCAGTGGAAGACAGTCTATGACTTCCCGTTCATCTATCTTAATGGCGAGCGCATTGAATGTCCCATGGATGAAAGCGGCTACAGCTACGACTTCATGGCATATCCCGGACTGGATGCACTTAAAGACGGCGACGTTATGAAGATATTCGAGGCCGAGCCTTCGACCTACGAAGTAAGCTTCAAACTCGGCGAAGGCGTCGAGGTCAAGGATGTTGTCACCGACGGCTATACCGCAGTCGAGAGCGTTGCCGAACCTCTGACTCTTTTCCAGAACACCGCTCTGAGCTTCGCTCTGCCCGCTCTTGAGAACGAGCGTCAGTCCTACGTAATGACTCTCAACGACGAAGACGTTGAAGTTCCCGCCGACGGCAAGTTCAGCTACAAGGTTGACGCCGACAAGGCTTTCGACATCTCGATCTACACCGAGCCTGAACAGGGCATCACCAACGTCAACGGCGATGCTGCCGCCAACACCAATGTCTACAACCTACAGGGCATTCTGATGATTCGCAATGCTTCGAAGGAGCAGATCTCGAATCTACCCGAAGGTCTCTATATCGTAGGCGATAAGAAAGTTATTGTGAAATAATAGCTTGCCCTCGGGGCATAACCATTGAACGAACCCCGAAAGGGGGCGCTACTCAGGCCTCAGGCCCGCAGGGGCGCCCCCTTACTACTCATATTAACAGGATATTGTAAAACAAAATGTTTAACTCTATGACAAAACATCTTCGCCCGGCCGCGGTATGGATAGCTCTCGCAGCCGGAGCTTTCGGTTCTTCGGCCGCCGACAACAGCCCGATAATCACTTTCACGACAAGCATTTATGAGCTTAACGGCGATGCCAATGCACTGAGTTTCCGCATCGGCTCATCAGAGAAAACCACCGTCGAGGTTGATTTCGGCTATGGAAAACAGAAAGTGACGGTCAATCCTGTCACAGTTTCCGACGGCGCCATCAACGCTACAATATTGTCGGGCAGTGTCAATTCCGACGCAACCGTAAAAGTCTACGGCGAAGCCTCTCTTATCGACTATCTCGATCTCGAAGGCTGCTATGCCACTACGGCCGACTTTGCGACACTTACGAATCTCGATGTCCTGAATCTCAACCACAATCAGCTCGGAAGCGTCAACCTCGATCCCTTCACAAAGCTTACAGCGCTCTATGTCAGCGACAATCCCTTTGACGTGGCGCCGCTGAAAATCGGCACACCCAAGCCGAATCTGACAATCCTCGAGATGGAAGCCATCGATCATCTCGACCAGAGCTTCGATCTCACCCAGTATCCGGCAATGAAGTCGTTCGACGCTTTCGCCTGCCGGTCACTGACGAAACTCGATCCGACGAAGTGTCCCGATCTGCTGCGCCTGACGGCCGATGTGACGCGGATATCGTCGATCGATGTGTCGAAAAATCCAAAGCTGCTTATACTGAATGTCAGCGACACCTACGTCGAGAACGTTGATGTCACCAACAATCCTTACCTTCAGGAGCTCTACTGCGGACATGCCGGCTCGTGGGGCTGGGGCCACAACCTGACTTCTCTCGATGTCACCAAGAATCCGAAGCTTATCCGCCTCTATTGCAACGGTAACGCTCTGACAAGTCTCGACATCTCGAAAAATATCGCTCTTCAGGCGCTCAACTGCTCGCTGAACCAGCTGACCTCTATCGATATTTCCGGCAATCCGGATATTGACGCCCTCGATATTGCGAATAACAATCTCGACTTCGTAACTCTGCCCGCCGAGCGCGAGACATTCCTTGAATATTACTACCAGCAGAATCCGTTCCCCGTCGAACGCAGCTATAAGGAAGGCGCGACGCTCGATTTCTCGGCAAAAGTCAACCGCCCGAACTCAACGACAACGGCATCTCTCTATTACTACCATGAGGATGCTCCGCTCGATCCCACTCCCGTGGCAGCCTCGGACTACAGCTATTCCAACGGCGTGGTCACGCTCAAGAAAGCCCTCTCCGACAGTGTCTATGTGGAATTCCACAACTCGGCACTCCCAGCCTATAATCTCAGAACAGGTAAGTTCATGGTCAAGACGGCCGCCGATTTCGGAAAGCCGAGCCCTGTTGTCAAAATCAAGAGCAATGGCCGCGGCAAACCCCTTAAGATGAAAGTCGGTGTCAGCAACGCAACACAATCGGCTCCCGTAACCTTTATGGTCGATGCCGGCGACGGAACAATGCAGAACTTCACGGCAAACGGCTCAGAGATTCCCGGGGCTGACAATGTCACAGTCACCGGCGGTGCTGAAGTGACCGTCTACATGCCTGAGGGCAGCGATATAACAGCGCTGGCCATCGACGGCTACCCGATGAAGTCGATCGACCTCGATCAGGCGCGTTCGCTCAGCGCTCTCAAGCTCAATTCTACCGGACTCCAGACGATCGATCTGACCTGGAACCGCTGCCTGCGCGATCTCGACCTGAGCCACAATATGCTGAAGACTCTCGACCTCACCGGAGCCAGCGGCTATGGCAAGAACGTGCTCTCGAATCTCGATGCCAGCTATAATTCGCTGACGTCGTTCTACGCCCCCGATCTCTCTACGCTCTATACCCTCGACCTCAGCAACAACAAGCTGACTGAGATCGCCCTCGACGCCGCTTCGAACATCAGCGTCATGAACCTGTCGAACAATCTTCTCGAAGCTGTCGACCTCGAAGACATGGAGGCTATCGCTACTCTCGACGTCAGCCACAACAATCTGACGGCCCTCCCCATCGCCTCCTATAATCCGCTTGTCTATCTCGACCTGAGCTATAACAACATAGCCATGCCCAATCTGCCCTCTACGAAGCGCGTCGCATCCTACATCTACGCGCCCCAGTCGGAGGTTCTTCTGCCTGAACTTGCCCCGACCGTCAATCTGACGTCGCAGTGGCTCGACGAAAACGGCAAGAAGACTGTCTATACATGGCGCAGCGCAGCCGACAACAGTGTCATTCCCGCGGCGAAGATTTCGCAGCGCGACGGTGTGTCGATTTTCGAAGATGCCTCGATAGGAAATGTATATTGCGAGATAAGCCATCCGCTGTTCCCCGCTTTCGCCGCCAACCCGACGCGCACGAGCGTGATCAAGGCCGCCGAGCGTCCGACAAACGCTGTGGCAACCTGGACGCCGACCGAGAGCGTCGACTGCGGACTCATCATGACCTCTACCAAGCCTAACACCGCGGTCTATATCGACTGGGAAGGCAACGGCTATCTCGAGCAGTATGTTCTGACCAACGAAACATACACGATCTTCAAGTGTGCATCGAAAGCCGACGTCGAAGCCCGTCTCTACAGCTACTCTCCTTCGGGCGATCTCGGTGTGTTTTCGATAGATGGCGTCAAGCTGTCGAAAATCGACGTTTCGAAGCTCACCGACCTCTTTGCCCTGACAGTCGCCAATGCCGGTCTGACACCCGACAAGGTCGTCTGGCCCGAGTCGTCTCTGACGGAACTCAACGTTACCGGCAATAATTTCACGAATCTCGATTTCGCCAAGGCTTATCCCGAGCTCAGGTTGCTCAAAGTCAGCAATAACCAGCTCAATGCCATCAATCTTACCGGTTTCGACAAACTCCAGTCGTTTACGGGCGACTACAACGGCGCTAAGTCGGTTAAATTCGGAAGTCCTATGCTCTGGGATCTCAGCCTGAGCTATAACGATCTCACTGAGATAGACTTCACGGGCGCCGAGAATCTCGAACAGGCTGTCCTATCGTCGAACCTGCTTTCGTCGATTGATATGAGCAAGACTCCGAAGCTGAATGTGCTCTTCATCGATTCGAACTGTTTCACGTTCCAGTCGCTGCCAAAGACCTCGGAAGTCAAGTATGTCTACCGCTACTCGCCGCAGGCTGTCGTTGAAGTCGAACCTGAGGGTGTGACTGTCGACCTTTCTTCACAGGCTGTCGTCGACGGTGTGGCCACCGACTACCGCTGGTTTATCGGCGTGCCTTACTACGACGAAAACGGTGATCTTGCCGGCGATGAGCTCTCGCAGCCGCGTCAGGTAAGTGTCGCCGACGGCGTTTCGACCTTCAATGTCAATGTCAGTGGCGCTCTATGTGTGATGCTCAACAGCCTCTTCCCCGATCTGCCTCTCTGCTCGTCGTTTATCGACATAACCGAGGTCGGTATTGGCGAAGTTGAGACAGCCGACCGCAACATCTCCGTTGTTGTCGACGGTTCGAGCATTATTGTCGGCGGAGCCGAAGGAATGCGCTGCCGCCTCTTCGATCTCAGCGGACGCCTCATGGGAGGTGTCAATGGCGACAACCTCGGCGAGGCACGTTTCGACGGAGTTGCCCCCGGCGTCTACCTTGTCAGTGTCGGCGGTGTTACCGCTAAGGTGCTTGTGAAATAATTCCTCGATAGAATAAATGAGCGAGGCGCGGGAACCGGTTCCCGCGCCTCGTGTGATTTTTTCAGCTATAAGCTGTCAGTTGTAGCGGCCGTATATTTCTATGGCGAGCGCGCGGGCGCGTTTCAATGACTCTTTGTTGTCTGGGTCGATGCCGTATTTGGCGGCATCGGGGATAACGAGAATCTGACCCGGATGGATGTGCTCGGGGTGGCCGAGCGAGTCGGCGTTCTCTTCGTAGATATAGCTCCAGAAGTCTTTGTTGCCGAAGTATTTGCGGGCCATGTCGGTTATGTAGTAGTCGGTGCGCACGGTGTCGGTTGTGACAGGTGTGACAGGTGTGACAGGTGTGGCTGATGTGGCTGATGTGATTGATGTGGCTGATGTGTCGTTGCTTGTCGTTATCGGCTCTACGGTCTCTGCGGTTTCGGCCTGAGATGGCGGGAAGAGCGTTGTGTGGCGCCCGACCCAGTAGCCGGTGAGGCTGCCGATTGTCAGCCCGAGAAGCAGACAGCCCGTTGCCCATGCTGCAAGGGCATGGGCGCAGTGGCCTTTGAGGGGCTCGGTAGACTCGGGGGCTTCGGGGGCTTCGGGGGCTTCGGGGGCTTCGGGGAAATTGGGAATAATGGGAGCTTCGGGTGCTTTGGGGATTTCGGGTTCTGGCTCTTCGATTCTTTCGGGTTCTGGCTCTTCGATTCTTTCGGGCTCCGGGGCTGGGGCGGGCTCCGGGATAGCGGGCGCCGTGAGGTCGAGGGTTTCGGCTGTGACGCCGTCGTTCAGTTCTACCGGCTCAAAGAAGGCAAACGGTTCGTTTATGCGGGCGGCTACGTCTGGAAGCGGTGTGAAGAGGGTTTCGCTTCCGGCTGCGAATTTCCCGAGATTGTCGATGTCGACAGTCTCGCCGCGCTGTATCCGCTCGGCAACGTCAACGAAATAATCGTGGATAAGCTGCTCGGCGGCTTCGGGGGTGATTCCGAGGGTTGAGGCAATGCGCCCGGCAAGGGCCTGAACTGTCAGTCTGTTCATTTCAGTCGGTTGCGTAAAACCACGCTGGGCTTGAAGTTGACAATTATTGCCGGAGGCATCAGAAGCCGGCGTCCCGAAGCGTCGGCTTTGACATATTCATCGGCTTTCTCGGGGAAAAAGGTGCCGAAGCCGGGAATGGCGACAGAGTTGCCTTCGGCGAGGATGTCGACTATGGCGGCGCCGATGGCGCCGATTTTGTCGGAGGTGAATTCTTGGCCGTTCATTGACGAGAGTTGATTGTGAGGTCAGTCGAACAGCTCTTCGCTGACGAAGAAACGCGGACGATGTTTGACCTCGATGAATATTTTGCCGACATATTCGCCGATTATGCCCAGAGCGATGAGAATCAGAGATCCGAGAAACCAGATGCTCAGCATAAGCGACGACCAGCCTGAGATGGCATGTCCCGAGAAGTGGCTGACGAGCACCCATATTCCTATCGCTATATCGACAAGTAGCAATATCAGTCCGATGAGGAAGATATATCGCATCGGCCGGGCCGAAAACGACGTTATTCCGTCGATTGAGAAGTTGAGCATCTTCGCCAGCGGATATTTCGACTCTCCGGCGGCGCGGGCAGCCCGCTCGTAGGTGACTACGGCGGTTGTCAGGCCGATCTGAGGCACGATGCCGCGCAGGAAAAGGTTGCTTTCGCCATAGCTGAGAAGCATTCCGACGGCACGCCGGCTCATCAGGCGGTAGTCGGCGTGGTCGTAGACAGTCTCAAGCCCCATGACGCGCTGAAATCTGTAGAAGGCGTGGGCGGTTATGCGTTTGAACGCAGTGTCGGTCTTGCGCGACGAACGCACACCGTAGACTATCTCGGCTCCGGCGTTGAACAGCTTCACCATCTCGACAATGGCGTCGGGATCGTCCTGAAGGTCGGCGTCGATCGACACAGCGGCGTCGCAGCGTTTCGCCACAGACGTGAGGCCGGCCAGCAGGGCATACTGATGGCCGCGGTTACGCGACAGCGAAAGCCCTTTGACGTGGACGGGGTCGGCCGCGTGCATTCCGGCTATGATGTCGCGAGTAGTGTCGCGGCTGCCGTCGTTGGCGAGCATAATGTAGCTGTCGGCCGATGCTATGCCTTCTTCGGCCATTCTCGTTATTATGCCGAGAAGGCGCGGCACCGACAGAGGCAACACTTCCTGCTCGTTGTAGCAGGGAACCACGATGGCTATTACCGGCGGCTGTTTTGGCATGGAGAAGAGATCTGTCGGGGAATCAATAGTTGCGGGCAAAGATCACACGGCGCTTTGAAGGCTTGCCGGTAACCATACAGGTGCCTTCCTCGTTATCGTCGTCGAGAGGAATGCAGCGTATGGTGGCTTTGGTTTCCTCTTTGATTTTCTCCTCGGTCTCGGGGGTGCCGTCCCAGTGACACATCAGGAAGCCGCCCTTTTCGATTTCGGTCTTGAATTCTTCGTAGGTGTCGACTTTGCGGGTCATTGCCGTGCGGCGGTCGAGGGCTTTCTTGAAAATGTTGGCCTGAATATCTTCGAGAAGATTCTTGACGTGAGCTGCAATGCCTTCGAGAGGAACGATCTCTTTCTCGAGAGTGTCGCGGCGCATAAGCTCTACGGTGCCGTTCTCGATGTCGCGGGCGCCTATCGCCAGACGCACGGGCACACCCTTGAGCTCGTAGTCGGCGAACTTGAAGCCCGGGCGGCGGTTGTCGGCGTCGTCATACTTGACACTGACGTCGAGGCCGCGCAGCTCGTTGACAATCGGCTCGACAACGGCCGAGATTTCTTTAAGCTGGTCGTCGGTCTTGTAGATAGGCACGATGACAACCTGCACAGGAGCCAGATGGGGAGGCAAAACGAGGCCGTTGTCGTCGCTGTGCATCATTATGAGAGCGCCCATCAGGCGTGTCGAGACGCCCCATGAGGTCGCCCAGACATATTCGGGTTTGTTGTCGCGGTTGACGAAAGTGACGTCGAAAGCCTTCGCGAAATTCTGGCCGAGGAAGTGGGAGGTGCCGCTCTGAAGAGCTTTGCCGTCCTGCATCATGGCCTCGATCGTGTAGGTCTCGACAGCTCCGGCGAAACGCTCGTTGGCGCTCTTGACACCCTTGATTACAGGCATAGCCATATAGTTCTCGGCAAAGTCGGCGTAGACATTCAGCATCTCGACGGCTTTGGCCTGAGCTTCTTCAGAGGTGGCATGGGCCGTGTGGCCTTCCTGCCAGAGGAATTCGGCTGTGCGAAGGAACATGCGGGTTCGCATTTCCCAGCGCATCACGTTGGCCCACTGGTTGACGAGCAGGGGCAGATCGCGGTAGCTCTGAATCCAGTTGCGGTAGGTGTTCCAGATGATGGTTTCTGAAGTGGGGCGGATGATAAGCTCTTCCTCAAGCTTGGCATCGGGATCGACAACGACGCCGGAACCGTTCGGGTCGTTTTTCAGACGATAGTGGGTCACTACGGCGCATTCCTTGGCAAAACCTTCGACATGCTCGGCTTCGCGGCAGAGGAACGATTTCGGAATCAGAAGGGGGAAATAGGCGTTCTGGACGCCGGTTTTCTTGAACATTCCGTCGAGGATATGCTGCATCTTTTCCCATATCGCATAGCCGTAGGGCTTAATAACCATACAACCGCGCACAGCCGAAGGTTCGGCGAGTCCTGCCTTGACCACCAGCTCGTTATACCACTGTGAATAGTCGGTCGAGCGCTTGGTTAGGTCTTTCAATTCTTTTGCCATAGTTCTATATTGTTTTGTCTTTTCAATCTTGATTCATGGGCTTTCCCCATTCGAGCCACAAAATTAGCAAAAATCCCCGAAAAGCTCGGGACGGAACAGCTCTAAAGAAAAATTTTTCGAAATAATTTTGCCGTGAAAGAAAAAACTGCTACCTTTGCAACCGCAAAGCCAAAACGGCGGGATAGCTCAGTTGGTTAGAGCGTCGGATTCATAACCCGGAGGTCCCGAGTTCAATTCTCGGTCCCGCTACACTGAAAAGTGGCTCAGGTCGATGACCCGAGCCACTTTTTCGCATTCAGGGCGACGCGCGTGCTGCGTTTTTGGGCTTTAGTGGAAAAAACGCTAACTTTGCGGATTGAAACACAACAGCAATTTATGAAGCGATTAAAGTTGGTAATCGTCGCCCTGATAGCCGTGGCATTTGGCATGGCGGCGCAGCAGGGCGTGGAGCAACTGCCGGTCACCGAGGTTGGCGGCCGTCTGATGCACTATTATGAAGTTCAGCCCAAAGAGACCCTCTATTCTCTGAGTCACAAACTCGGCGTCGGGCAGGAATATATCGAGCAGCATAATCCGTCGGTGCGCGACGGCCTGAAAGCTTTCATGACGCTCTATTTCCCGGCGACCGAGTGTGCCGAGGGGCGCACGATCACTCATATCGTCGAGAAAAAAGAGACCATCTACGGACTCAGCAAACTTCTCGGCGTAAGCCCTGAGATGCTTATCGAGCAGAATCCGCAGATTGCCGACGGACTGCGGGCCGGACAGACAATCACGGTCACTCTGCCCGGGACAGGCCCCGCCGCGCAGGGCGCAGGCGCCGAAACGGCACCGAAAACAGCCCCCGCGCCTGCGAAAACCGGCGTTCACAGGGTTGAACGAGGCGAAACTTTCTATTCGATAGCCCATAATTACGGAGTGACGGTCACGCAGCTTGCCGCCGCCAATCCAGAGGTGGGTGTGCTCAAGGAAGGTACAGAGCTTATTATTCCCGAGCCTAAGCCGGCCGAGCCTCAGAAGCCTGCGGCGACAGCTGATTCCTCGGCCAAGCCTGAATCAAAACCAGAACCCAAAGCCGAACCCAAGCCTGAGCCTGATGTAGCGCAGACTCCCGTGGAGCCGGTTGAGAAAACCGAGACGCCGGAAGTAAAAAAAGCCGACGGAAGCGTTTCGATAGCCGTGATGCTCCCGTTTATGCTCGGTCAGAAAGAACCTGACAAATCAGCATTGCGCCACACTGAATTCTACAAGGGCCTGCTGATGGCAGTCGATACACTGAAGAGCCGCGAGAACCCGACGCGCCTGCGGGTGTTCGACACGGCCAACTCTTCCGATTCAGTGCGTGCCGCTCTCTCGCGTCTTGAGAATACCGATGTTCAGGTTATCATAGCCCCCGACGATCAGGCTCAGTTCGAGCTTATCGCCGCCTGGGCGCGTCCCCGCGGCATAGAGGTTTTCAATACCTTCCTTCCGCGCGACGACACATATAAATATAATGGTTCGGTCATGCAGAGCAATATTCCTATCGAGATGCTCAACGATGACGTGATAGGTGCCATGCAGCGTCGTTATCCCGACCACACGTTCGTGTTCCTGACGCGCGACGGCGGAAATTCCGACAAGAGCGATTTTGTCGACAGCTTCCGTTCGGCGCTCGCATCTAACGGACGCAAGTCGGTCGACATCACATTCTCGGGTAAGCTCGGTGAGGCCGATCTTGCCGCTCTGACCGATCAGCAGATCATATTCGTGCCTGTAAGCTCGCGGCAGGATGAGCTGAAGTCGATATTGCCGGCCCTGATTGCGAAGAAAGGCGCCGACAGCGTCAATGACAACCTGATGCTGTTCGGTTATCCCGAATGGACAGTGTTCCGCGGCGAGACGGCCAAGCAGATGCACGATCTCGGAACGGTAATCTATTCGCGGTTCTATGCCGACAGCGACGACCTTGATTTCAAGAGGGTCAACCAGAGCTTCGAGCGCTGGTTCGACGCCGGAATGGCCGCCGGGCTTCCGCGTCAGGGCGCTCTTGGCTTTGATGTCGGCTGTTACCTTATCAATGCCCTGCGCCATAATGGCGGCGACTTCTCGCAGCCGACGCCGGCTTATAGGGGAGTGCAGTCTGGCTTCGAGTTTGAACGGGCCTCCGACGAAGGGGGTTGGGTGAATTCGGTCGCCTATATCGTTATATATCGCCCTATGGGCATCATCGAGAAAACCGAGCTTTAAGCTGTCATGCGCCGACTGATTATTACCCTGCTGCTCGTTGTCGCCATGTTCCCGGCCCTTGAGGCCCAGCGACGCTATCGCCCCGATTTCGCTATAGGCGGAAAGGCCGGCGCAACGGTGTCGTCGATGTCGTTCTCGCCTCACGTTGATCAGACCTGGACGCCCGGCTTCATGGCGGGTTTCGTGGCCAGATATATCGAACAAAACCATTTCGGCATCATTGCCGAGCTCAACGTAGAACAGCGCGGCTGGAAAGAAAAATATGAAAAGGGGGAGCCGTTCAGCTACCGGCGCACCTTCACTTATATCCAGCTGCCGTTGCTTACCCATATCTATTTCGGCAACGACCGCTTCCGCGGCTTCTTCAACGCCGGCCCCGAGGTCGGCTACATGATAGGTTCGTCGATTTCGGCCAATTTCGACTATGCCAACCTCGGCAGTGTCGAGGGCTATCCTGCGGGCTACCGCAACAGCGAACAGCTCAATAAGAAAGTCGAGAACCGTTTCGACTACGGCATCTCGGCCGGAGTCGGCATGGAGATGATTTTCAGGCACCGGCATTCGGTTCTTGTCGAGGGCCGTTTCTACTACGGACTCGGAAACATCTTCCATGCCAGCAAAAAAGATTATTTTTCGGCGTCGCGCGGAATGTCGATAGAGGTTACTGCCGCTTATCTGTTCCGGCTCCGCTGACCAAAACAACAAACCGACCATGAATAACATCGAAGAGAAGCTCCCCGAGTGGAGCCGCGACCTCAACTGCGCGATCACCGTGTGTGACGCCGACTGCCGTATAATCTATATGAATGATCTTTCGCGCAAGACGTTTGCCCGACATGGCGACATCATAGGCCACAATCTTCTCGACTACCATCCCGAGCGCGCCTGCGCCATTATACGCCGCCTTCTCGAGACCGGCGGAACGAACTGCTACACTATCGAGAAGGGGGAGGTCAGAAAGATGATCTACCAGACGGCGTGGCGTCAGCAGGGCAGGGTCGCCGGACTTGTCGAGATCTCGATGGTCATCCCCGCCGAGATGCCTCATTACGTCCGCAAGTAAATTCGCCTGCAAAAAGCTGTCTGAAAAATATTTGGCCGTGTCGGAAAAACTTCTTACCTTTGCGGCGCTTTAATTAACAAACACTTTTATGAATAACTACGAAACCGTTTTCATTTTAACTCCCGTTTTGTCTGATGTTCAGATGAAGGAAGCGGTAGAGAAATTCTCTAAGGTGCTCACCGACAATGGCGCAGCCATCGTCAACACCGAAGAGTGGGGCCTTCGCAAACTGGCCTATCCCATCCAGAAGAAGTCGACCGGCTTCTACACCCTCATCGAGTTCGACGCTCCCGGCGACGTCGTTGCCAAACTCGAAACGGCCTTCCGCCGCGACGAGCGCGTGCTCCGTCATCTGACCTTCCGCCTCGACAAGTATGCCCACGAGTATGCCGCCAAACGTCGTTCGCTGCGTGCCGCCAAAGCCGCTGCCAAACCCGTTGAAGAGGCTGTAGTAACCGAAGTTAAAGAAGAAGTCAAGGAGGACTAAGAAACAATGGCACAGCAATCAGAAATCCGTTATCTCACCCCCATGTCGGTCGATGTAAAGAAGAAAAAATACTGCCGTTTCAAACGCAGCGGTATCAAGTATATCGACTATAAAGATCCCGAATTCCTCAAGAAGTTCCTCAACGAGCAGGGCAAGATTCTTCCCCGCCGCATAACCGGAACCTCGCTGAAATTCCAGCGTCGCGTAGCTCAGGCCGTGAAGCGCGCCCGTCATCTGGCTCTGCTTCCCTACGTCACCGACCTTATGAAATAAGTTCAACACCGTTTAACGACAAGGAATTATGAAAATCATTCTTAAAGAAGACATATCCAACCTCGGCTATAAAGACGATGTTGTTGAAGTGAAAGACGGCTACGGCCGCAACTACCTTATCCCGACAGGTAAGGCTGTCATCGCCAATGCCGCCGCCCTGAAGGTGCTTGCCGAAAACCAGCGCCAGCGCGCCCACAAGATCGCCCAGCTCAAGGCTGAGGCCGAAGAGATGGCCGCCAAGCTTAAAGACGTCAAGCTGACTCTGTCGGCCAAGACCTCCGAGACCGGCACGATCTTCGGTTCTGTCGGCGCAGCTCAGATTGCCGAAGCTCTCGAAGCCCAGGGCCTGACCGTCGACCGCAAGATCATCGAGATCAAGCAGTCGGTCAAGGAAGTCGGTAACTACGTTGCCAATGTCAAGCTCCACAAGGAAGTTCTCGTTGAAGTTCCTTTCGAGGTTGTAAGCGAATAATCCGAACTTTTACGTCATAAGCGGAGACGTTGCCACTGCGGCGACGTCTCCGCGCGCGTTTTTTCAATATATGTCGGAACCGCAATAGGGGTTTGTGAGGAAAAATTCGTAATTTTGCGGTCTGAAACCAAACCGAAGTCATTATCATGGTACTGTTTTTCAAAAAAGGTGCCCGCCGGGTCACCGCTGTCGAAGTTGATCACGTTCTGACCGACACTGAGAAAGAAAAGCTGACGTGGCTGTTCGACGGAGCTCGCCCACTGAGCGCAAAAAGTGTAAAAGGCACCTTTATCGGGCCGCGTCGTGAAATGATAACGCCGTGGAGCACCAATGCTGTCGAGATAACCCAGAACATGGGCCTTCAGGGCATAACCCGCATAGAGGAATATGAGCTTAGCCGCGATGCCGAACCCCGTTACGACAAGATGCTTCAGCGTGTCTACGACGGACTGAACCAGAAAATTTTCGACGTCAACCGCGAAGCCGAGCCTGTCGAACATATCGCCGACATCCGCGAGTATAACCGTCGCGAAGGCCTCGCTCTCAGCGCCGATGAAGAGAACTATCTCGCCGCTCTCTCGGAGCGCCTCGGCCGTCCGCTGACCGACAGCGAAGTCTTCGGTTTCAGTCAGGTCAACTCGGAGCACTGCCGCCATAAGATTTTCAACGGCACTTTCATTATCGACGGCAAGGAGATGCCTTCGTCGCTCTTCGGAATGATAAAAAAGACCTCGAAAGAGAATCCCGGCCGCCTCGTATCGGCCTATAAGGACAATGTGGCTTTCGTGAAAGGCCCGGTAGTAGACCAGTTCTATCCCGAAAATCCCGACAAGGCTGATTATTTCACCAGCCGCCCGGTCGAGACCGTCCTCTCGCTCAAGGCCGAGACTCACAACTTCCCGACCACTGTCGAACCGTTTAACGGTGCCGCTACCGGCAGCGGAGGCGAGATCCGCGACCGTCTCGGCGGCGGAAAGGCATCGCTGCCGCTTGCGGGCACGGCTGTCTATATGACCTCTTATCCGCGTCTCGACCCGCGCCGTCGCTGGGAGCTGATGATGGATCCGCGAGTATGGCTCTATCAGACCCCGGCCGACATTCTCATCAAGGCTTCGAACGGCGCCAGTGACTTCGGCAACAAATTCGGACAGCCGCTTATCTGCGGTTCGCTCCTGACATTCGAGCATAATGAGGAAGGCCGCGTTTATGCCTATGACAAAGTCATCATGCTCGCCGGCGGTGTCGGCTACGCCTTCGCCAAAGACGCCATCAAGGGCGTTCCCGAACCGGGTCAGGCCGTTGTTCTCATGGGAGGCGACAACTACCGTATCGGCATGGGAGGCGGCGCAGTATCGTCGGTCGCCACGGGTCAGTACGACAATGCCATCGAGCTGAATGCCGTGCAGCGAGCCAATCCCGAGATGCAGAAACGTGTCAGCAATGTCATCCGTGCCATGGCCGAATCCGAGAGCAATCCGATCGTGTCGATCCACGACCATGGAGCCGGCGGACACCTGAACGCACTCAGCGAGCTTGTCGAAGAGACGGGCGGACATATCGACATCAGCGCTCTTCCGGTGGGCGATCCGACTCTTTCGGCCAAAGAGATTATCGGCAACGAAAGTCAGGAGCGCATGGGAATGGTGATGAAAAACGAGGATGTCGACTTCGTGCGCCGTGTCGCCGACCGCGAGCGTTCGCCGATGTATGTCATCGGAGAGACTACCGGCGACCATCGCTTCGTTTTCGAGCTGCCCGACGGCTCGAAGCCGATGAATCTCGAGATGAGCGATATGTTCGGCAATCCGCCCAAGACTGTCATGCGCGATGTCACCGTAGAGCGCAGCTATGCCGACTGCGAAACCGAGGAATCGCGCCTTGAGGAATATCTCAACGACGTTCTGAGCCTCGAGGCTGTGGCCTGCAAAGACTGGCTGACAAACAAAGTCGACCGCTCGATCACCGGCAAGATCGCCCGCCAGCAGTGTCAGGGCGAACTGCAGCTGCCTCTGAGCGACTGCGGCGTCGTGGCTCTCGACTATAACGGCAAAAAGGGAATCGCGACTTCTATCGGCCATGCGCCTCAGGCGGCTCTGGCCGACTCGGGCGCCGGTTCGGTGCTTGCCATAGCCGAAGCGCTGACGAATATTGTCGGCGCGCCTCTCGACGGAGGGCTGAGCGCTGTCTCGCTGTCGGCCAACTGGATGTGGCCCTGCCGCAACGAGGGGGAGGATGCCGCTCTCTATCGCGCTGTCAAGGCATGCTCTGATTTCGCCTGCGCGCTCGGAATCAATATCCCGACGGGCAAAGACTCTCTGTCGATGACCCAGAAATATGGTGACGACAAAGTCATGGCTCCCGGCACTGTCATTATTTCGGCAGCCGGAGAGGTGAAAGATGTCCGCAAGACCGTCAGCCCCGTTCTTCAGAATAAAAAATCGACACTCTATTATATCGATTTCTCGCGCAGTCCGCTCGCTCTCGGCGGTTCGGCGCTTGCCCAGACTCTCGGACGTGTAGGCAGTCATGTGCCCACTGTTTCCGATCCGGACTATTTCGCGCGCGCCTTCAATGCCGTCCAGGCTCTCGTAAGCCGCGGAGCGTTGCTGGCGGCCCACGATGTCAGCGCCGGAGGTCTCGTTACCACGCTTCTCGAGATGGCGTTCGCCAACACCGCCGGAGGTATCGACATCAATCTCGATTCGTTCGACCTGGATGTCATCACCACGCTCTTCGCCGAGAACCCCGCTCTCGTGGTTCAGGTCGCCGAGCCGAAACGCGCCGCTTTCGAGCGCACTCTCGCCGATGCCGGAGTCGACTTCAAGGCTATCGGCACGCCGGCAAAGGAGCGCCTGCTGACCGTCGGCAAAGGGGACAGAATGTGGATGCTCGGAATCGACCATCTGCGCGACGTCTGGTATTATCCCTCATATCTTCTCGACATCGAGCAGAGCGGAGAGGCTTGTGCCGCCGACCGCTATGCCAACTATCGCAAGCAACCGCTGCGCTGGCGCCTGCCCGCCGGCTTCGACGGATCGATGGCTTCGCGCGGACTTTCGGTTGTGCGCAAAGAGCGTTCGGGCATCCGCGCCGCAATCATTCGTGAAAAGGGTGTCAACGGTGACCGCGAGATGGCATTCTCGCTTTATATGGCCGGTTTCGATGTCAAAGATGTCCACATGACTGATCTCATGAGCGGACGCGAGACCCTCGACGATGTGAACATGATTGTGTTCTGCGGCGGTTTCTCGAACAGCGACGTGCTCGGTTCGGCAAAGGGCTGGGCCGGCGCATTCCGCTGGAACGACAACGCGCGCCGCGCTCTCGAGCGTTTCTATCAGCGCGACGACACGATGAGTCTCGGAGTCTGCAACGGTTGTCAGCTCATGGTTGAACTGAATCTTGTCAATCCCGCCCACGAGCGCCGCACGGCGATGCGCCACAACAACAGCCACAAGTTCGAGAGCGCCTTCCTCGGAGTCAGTGTGCCCGAAAACCGCTCGATCATGCTCGGCTCGCTCGCCGGCTCGAAACTCGGTATCTGGGTGGCCCATGGTGAAGGAAAATTCGAGCTTCCCCTGCCGCTCGACCGCTATAACGTAGCTCTGAAATACAGCTACAGCGGCTACCCCGGCAATCCCAACGGGTCGCGCGCTTCGGTAGCCGGAATATGCAGCGACGACGGCCGCCATCTGGCTATGATGCCTCACCTTGAGCGCACGATATTCCCCTGGCAGTGTGGCTTTTATCCAGCAGGGCGCCATGCCGACGAGGTGACCCCCTGGATCGACGCGTTCGTCAATGCCCGCAAGTGGATTGAAGCCAGGACAGCGAAATAACAGCTAATATAACCGACGAATCGGCTAGTTTGCCCGACCTTTGTCCCAAAAGTTTGGCAATTAGCCGATTTGTTGTTAACTTTGTTGCCCCGAAACAGAATATCAACTAACCAATCAACTATCAAATGAGTCTTAACATCATTGTGCTGGCAAAGCAGGTTCCCGATACCCGCAATGTCGGCAAAGATGCGATGAAAGAAGATGGCACCATCAACCGCGCAGCTCTGCCGGCCATCTTCAATCCCGAGGATCTCAACGCGCTTGAGCAGGCTCTCCGACTGAAGGACGCCAACCCGGGAAGCACTGTTACCATGCTGACAATGGGCCTCCCCCGCGCTGCCGAGATCATCCGCGAGGGTATTTTCCGCGGAGCTGACGGCGGCATAGTTCTTACCGACCGCGTATTGGGCGGCGCCGACACACTCGCAACATCCTATTCACTGGCTCAGGCCGTGAAAAAAATCGGCAATTACGATATAATTCTCGGTGGCCGTCAGGCTATCGACGGAGATACGGCTCAGGTAGGCCCTCAGATAGCCGAGAAACTCGGATTGCCTCAGGTTACCTACGCTGAAGAGATCGTTGATCTCAGCGACGGCCATGTTACCGTCCGCCGGCGCCTCGAGAACGGCGTCGAGACCGTCAAGGCTCCGTTACCCTGCGTAGTGACCGTCAACGGATCGGCCGCCGAATGCCGTCCGCGCAACGCCCGTCGGGTAATGCAATATAAATTTGCAGCTTCGGCCGGCGAACTCGCCAAGGCCGACGAGCGCCGCAAGGAAATCGTAGAGAAGCGTCCCGAGCTTCAGATCAAAGAGTGGGGCGCATCCTTTGTCGAGGCCGATCCCGAACAGATCGGTATGCCGGGCTCGCCCACAAAAGTGAAGGCAATCGAGAATGTTGTGTTCACGGCTAAAGAGAGCCGTCGTCTCGACGACAGCGATGCCGCTATCGAAGATCTCGTCAAAGAACTCATTACTAACCACACCATCGGCTAAAGAATCATGACAGACAATAACAATCTCGTTGTTTACTGCGAGTTCGACGAAGGCAAGATTGCCGACGTCAGTCAGGAACTCCTTACAAAAGGACGCAAGCTCGCCGACCGTCTGGGCGTGAAGCTCGAGGCTCTGGTGCTTGGCGACAAGCTCGACGGCGTAGAAGACCAGATTTTCCCTTACGGCGCCGACGTTGTCTATAAAGTAGAAGATCCGCGCCTTTTCCCCTATACGTCGAATCCCCACGCCGCAGTGCTGATCAACCTTTTCAAGGAGATCAAGCCCCAGATCTGCCTCATGGGCGCTACCTGTATCGGCCGCGACCTCGGCCCGCGCGTCAGCTCATGTCTCCACAGCGGTCTGACAGCCGACTGCACGGCTCTGGAAATCGGCGACCACACCGATCCTAAGACCGGCAAGGAATATACCGATCTTCTTTATCAGATTCGTCCGGCTTTCGGCGGCAACATCGTGGCCACGATTGTCAATCCCGACCATCGTCCGCAGATGGCCACCGTCCGCGAAGGCGTGATGAAGAAAGAGATCAAAGACGCCGGTTATAAGGGTGAGGTCATCAATCTCGATCCGAAGAAATATGTCAGCGACGAAGACTTCGTTGTCGAAATCATCGACCGCCACATCGAGAAATCGAAAGTAAACATCAAGAATTCGCCCATCATCGTTGCCGGCGGTTACGGCGTAGGCTCGAAAGAGAATTTCGATCTGCTGTTCAAGCTTGCCGACACTATCGGCGCCGAAGTCGGCGCCTCGCGTGCGGCTGTCGATGCCGGCTTTGCAGAGCATTGCCGCCAGATCGGCCAGACCGGTGTCACAGTGCGTCCGAAGCTCTATATCGCCTGCGGTATCTCAGGTCAGATCCAGCATATTGCCGGAATGCAGGAGAGCGCAATGATCATCTCTATCAACAACGATCCCGACGCTCCTATCAACAAGATCGCCGACGTTGTCATCACAGGCACGGTTGAAGATGTTGTGCCGAAACTCATCAAGTACTACAAGAAAAATTCGAAATAAATAAGCCATGGCTAATTTTTATACCGACAACCCGGCGCTGAAGCATCATCTGACCCATCCGCTGATGCGCAAGATAGTCGCCCTCAAGGAGCGCGACTATACCGACGCCGAGAAATATGACTATGCTCCCATGGACTACGAAGACGCCATCGACAGCTACGACCGCGTGCTCGATATCGTCGGCGACGTCTGCGGAACTACAATTGCTGAAAACGCCGAATCGGTCGATCAGGAAGGCCCGAAGGTTGTTGACGGACATGTCGAATATGCTCCCGGAACTGTCGAGAACCTCGACAAGTGCCGCAAGGCCGGTCTCATGGGCATGGCAATGCCGCGCCGCTTCGGTGGACTGAATTTCCCGATCACTCCGTATATCATGGCCGCTGATATTGTCAGCCGTGCCGACACAGGCTTCGAAAACCTCTGGGGCCTTCAGGACTGCGCCGAGACGATCTACGAGTTTGCCGACGAAGACCAGAAACAGCGTTATATAACCCGCGTCTGCAACGGCGAGACCATGTCGATGGATCTTACCGAGCCCGATGCCGGCTCCGACCTCCAGAGCGTGATGCTCAAGGCAACCGAGCAGCCCGACGGAACATGGCGCCTCAACGGCGTCAAGCGCTTCATCACCAACGGCGACAGCGACATTCACCTCGTGCTTGCCCGCAGTGAAGAGGGCACTCGCGACGGTCGCGGCCTGTCGATGTTCATCTACGACAAGCGCGACGGCGGTGTTACCGTCCGCCGTATCGAGAACAAGATGGGTATCAAAGGCAGCCCCACCTGCGAGCTTGTGTTCAAGAACGCCAAAGCAGAGCTTTGCGGATCGCGCCGCCTCGGCCTTATCAAATATGTAATGGCCCTGATGAACGGCGCTCGTCTGGGAATCGCCGCACAGAGTGTCGGTGTCAGTGAACTTGCCTACCGCGAGGCGCTGGCTTATGCACGCGACCGCCGTCAGTTCGGCAAGGCTATCATAGATTTCCCCGCCGTGTTCGAGATGCTGTCGGTTATGAAAGCCAAACTCGACGCCAGCCGTTCGCTTCTCTATGAAACAGCCCGCTATGTCGATCTCTATAAGGCCTACGAGGATATTGCCCGCGAGCGTTCGCTGACACCCGACGAACGTAAGGAAATGAAGTTCTACAGCCGTCGCGCCGACGCCCTGACTCCTATGGCCAAAGGCATGGGCAGCGAATATTGTAACCAGAACGCCTACGACTGCATTCAGATCCATGGCGGTTCGGGCTTCATGAAAGACTATACCTGCGAGCGCATCTACCGCGATGCCCGAATTACTTCGATTTACGAAGGTACGACCCAGCTTCAGGTTGTCGCTGCAATCCGCCACGTCACTACCGGAACCTACACGAACCTCATCGAGGAATATCTCAACACCGAGGTTGATCAGCGTCTTGAAGGAACCAAGAACGCCATAAAAGAGATGTTCAAGGCATATACCGAAACTCTGGCCAAGGTCGAGGAAGTCAAGGATGACCAGTATGTTTCGTTCGTGGCCCGCCGCCTCGTCGAGATGGCCGCCGATGTTGTCATGTCGTCGCTTCTGCTGCTCGATGCCAACCGCAACGAGATGTTCGACAAGTCGCTCGAAGTCTACGTCAAGATGGCACAGGCCGACATCGTGAAACACGCCGACTTCATCGCCAATTTCCGTGTCGAGGATATGGAGGCCTATAAAGCCTGAAACTCATTTGATTAAATAACTTTGGTGTGTCGGAGGACGGATGAAGCCCTCCGACACACTGCTTTATCGAAACAGACCTATGGCGGCTGACTATAGCAGAGAGCGCCTCGCCGCGGCCGGCGATCCGGCCAGACTCGACGCTATCCTTCAGGCTGAACTGCGCGAGCGTGCGGCTTCGAAACTGCCGCTGACACTCAGCTGCAGCGAATTCCGTTTTCCCACGGCGCTGTCGGCCGAACAGGCTACCGGCGACCATCTCGCCGCGCTCCATGCCGCTCTTGTCGAGCCGGAATCGACAGTCCTCGACATGACCTGCGGTCTTGGTATCGACGCCTTCCACATAGCGCGGCGCGCTTTGTCGGTGACCGCGATAGACATCGATTCCCGCTGTGCTGAGGCTGTCAACATGAATGCGCGTGCTCTCGGACTTGACAATGTCGAGGGGGTATGCGCTGATTCTACCGAGTGGTTGCGCCTGACCGACAGGAAATTCGATGTCATTTTTATCGATCCGGCGCGGCGCGGACGCGACGGCAGGCGGCTGTTCGCACTGGCCGACTGCAGCCCCAATGTCGTTGAGCTGCTGCCGCTGCTGCGACAGCGGGCCGCGCGCGTTATAATAAAGGCATCGCCGATGCTCGACATATCGCGGATGAGGGCGGAACTCGGCGTCGACGCCGACATAATCGTATATGGCGAGTCGAATGAGTGTAAGGAGCTGACGGCTGTCATTCCGGGAGCGGGGCTGACGCGGGTCATTGACGGCGAACGTCCTGAATTCTCTTTTTTGCCTGAAAATGAGACCTCAGCCGAAATACGCTTTGCCGAGCCCGAAGAGGGACAATGGCTCCACGAGCCATCGTCCGCCATGCTGAAGTCGGGGGCATTCCGCCTGATGTCGGAGAGGTTCGGGCTTTCGGCGCTTGCTCCTGACACGCATCTTTATGTCGGCAATTCGCCGGCTGAAAGTTTTCCCGGAGAGATCAGGCCGATTGTGAAAGCAGTGGAGTGGAGTAAGCGGGCCGGCCGCGAGCTCGGTTGCGATGCAGCCGATATAGCGGTCAGAAATTTCGTCATGTCGGCCGAAGAACTCCGCAAGCGTCTCGGCATAAAGCGCGGTGGCGACGGCAACGTCAGGATAATCGGAGTGCGTTCGCGCTTGCGCAAGCTGTTGCTTCTGCTTGGCGCTCCGCGCCGAACTGCTGAGGTTTTATAAAATTTATAAATTTAATATAAAGCTGATCTTCTCATTGCGAACGACCGTTTCCGCGGAGTGTCGGTTGTCGACGGCCGCATAGCTCTGCCTTCGCTTCCCGGAATAGGTGTCGAGCCGGTTCAGACGGGGAGAATGCCCTGAGCGTTGAGAATCCTGAATACCAGATCGTGGAGCGCGTCATAAGGATCGACGCGTGAGCCTATGCCTTTGCTGCGGGTGTCGGCTTCGCGGATGGCGCCGATTATCTCAATGACTTTATAGGCATTGTAGTTGCGGGCTGCCCCGGTGTAGTTCTTCAGCTGCCATTCGCTGCGAAGTCCCATTGCCGCCACGAGCGCCGCCGGCGATTTGTCGCGCGAGAAATGGAATATCATCAGGTCGCTGAAGAAATTGAATATGGCGCTTATTGTCATTACGAAGGGATTCGACTTCGGGTTGGCGCGGAAAAACTCGATAATGCGGTAGGCTTTGGCTCCGTTGTGGGCTGCAAGCGCGTTGATAAGCTCGAAGTTGTTGAAATCTTTGCTGAATCCGATATTCCTTTCGATCGACTCGGGCGTTATCGTTGCGCCGCGGCCGAGGGCTACGGCCAGTTTGTCGACTTCGTTGTGAAGCCGCGACATATCGGTGCCGACATATTCAGTCAGCATCGCCAGGCTCTTCGGTTCTACTCCGAGACCTTTTTCTTTAATGAGAGTCTGGAGAACCCCGGCAACGGCCGATTCCTTAAGCTTTTTCGATTCGAAGATAACTCCGTTTTTGCGTACTGCGGCAATGAGGTCTTTTCCTTTTGCCTGCTCTCCGCGACATGAGATCACGAGAACCGTCGACGGGGACGGATTCTCGCAATATGTGTGGAGCTTGTTCAGTTCGGTGGCGCTTATTGCCTGGGCTTCCTTGAGAATCACGACCATCCTGTCGGCCATCATTGGAAAACGGCGGCAGGTTTCGTCGACAGCTATCATCGACGTTTCGGGCGCATAGAGCGTGTATAGATTGAAGTCGCGGTCGTCGGGAGATATGAGTCCGATAAAGTCGTTGATCAGCAGATCGGTGAAATATCCTTCTTCGCCGTGGAGAAGATAGACGGGCGCTGTTTTTCCTGACAGAATCTGCCGGTGGAGTTGCTCGTAGGTTAGTGTCGCGGGTGTGGCCATTGCCGTTTAATCGGAAAATTTTCGTAAATTTACGCAGAAAAAACCGATTGCCAAAATACGCGATGACCCAATTGCCGCCACCTTTGAATCTTCCGCCTGTCGAAGCCCGGATAGAGCGGGCCGACTCGGGAGCTTTGAAAATTTTTGATCCGTTAAGACAGAAGATGGTGGCGCTGACTCCCGAGGAATGGGTCAGGCAGCATTTCATCGCCTACCTTATGTCGGAAAAAGGTTTCCCGCGGTCGCTTATGGCCAACGAGCTGGCGCTGACGCTCAACGGAACGCGCCGCCGCTGTGACACTGTCGTTTTCGACCGCACAGGCCGTCGGCCGCTGATGATAGTCGAGTATAAGGCGCCTCATATCGCGGTTTCGCAGCGGACGTTCGATCAGATCGCCCGTTATAACATTGTGCTTAAAACTCCGTGGCTTGTTGTCAGTAACGGCATGAATCATTATTGCTGCCGGGTCGACAGCGATGCGGGAACGTATTCTTTCGTCGACAGACTTCCGACTTATTCCGACATCGCGGGAGCGGCGCGCTGATTTGCCCTGCGATAGATTTCCGCGATAGTTTTTTCGAAAAAAGTTAGTCAACAGTCGCCGTTTTTGACTATTTTTGCAGTCAGAAAAAACTAACCTAATAAACAATTCCATATTATGAACGCAAAAATTCAAGACGCTATCAATGAGCAGATTAATGCTGAACTTTGGAGCGCTTATCTCTATCTTTCAATGGGTATGCAGTTTGCCAACAGCGGTATGCCCGGCGTGGCCAACTGGTTCCGCATCCAGTATCAGGAAGAACAGGCCCACGCTGAGATTTTCATGAACTATCTCAACCAGCGCGGCGGACGTGTTATTCTCAAGGCTATCGATGCCGTTCCCACTGAATGGGCAACTCCTCTCGACGCTTTCAAGGCCACTCTCGAGCATGAGCAGAAAGTGACCGCTCTCATCAACAATCTCTATGCGCTGGCCGAGGCCGAGCATGACTACGCTACCCGCGACCGTCTGGCCTGGTTCGTGTCGGAGCAGGTCGAAGAGGAAGACAATGCCCGCACTCTTATCGACAAGTTCACTCTGATCGGCAACGACGGCATGGGCCTTTACACGCTCGACCGCGAGCTTGCCGCGCGTGTCTACACTGCTCCGTCGGTTCTTTCGGCCGAGTAAAATCAGATAAGATCCAACGAAAGGGGAGGTGCGTCGTCTGACATACCTCCCCTTTGACTATCATTAAACCGGCGTTATTGATGGCTCAGCGTGGTTTCGTAAGCTCCGGGGGTGGTGAAGATTTCGACAGCCTTGAGGTAGACCGGGTCGAGGCGGTTGGCAACGCGCCAATATGCTTCCTGATCGAACAGGTCGCGCGCAATCAGTCCTTTCAGGATCGTCAGGATTGTCTCTTTCGAAGTCTCGAATCCTTTTTCATCGTATGGAACACCCTCTTCTTCGCCGAGCTTGACCATGTCGTCGATGAGCTTCTGACTGATTTCGAAGCCTGAAATGAAGTCGCCGATGGTCTTGTAGCTCTTCTTCAGCAGTTTGCGGTTGGCGTCGATATAGTTTGTGACAATTCGGTTATAGACGCCCTTGGCCATCAGATCGCGGTAATAGGTGGAATAGCCTGTGGTGTCGATAGGCACGAATTTATCGGGGAGTATGCCGCCTCCGCCGTAAACCGGCCGATGAAGCTTCAGGGTGTAGTATTTAAGCGAATCGGGCAGAACGATACTGTCTTCGCTGAGATATTCGCCGTGTTTGTAGCGGTTTATGAGGTCGTCACGATAGGCGTCGTCGTCGCCGTCGTGATAGGGCTTCTGGATGCAGCGGCCTGACGGAGTGTAATAGCGCGCTACTGTAAGGCGTACCATAGAGCCGTCGGGGAACGGGAACGGCCGCTGGACAAGGCCTTTTCCGAATGTGCGCCGTCCGACGATAATGCCGCGGTCGTTGTCCTGAACCGCACCCGAGAGGATTTCGCTGGCCGAGGCACTGAACTGGTTGACGAGAATCTGAACGGGGCCGTCGAAGAGGGTGGAGGGGGCGGTGGCAGTGTATGTCGAGCGTCCGAGCCGGTCCGAGCCGGTGCTGACGATCGGGGCGTCGAAGGGGAGCAGCATCTCGGCGAGGGTGGTGGCGCTCTGGAGGTAGCCGCCCGAATTGTCCTGAAGGTCGATGATGAGCTTCTTCATGCCCTGTTTGTTCAGCTTTTCGATAGCCTCGTACATCTCCTTGGGAGTGTCTTCGGCGAAGCGCGAGAGGCGTATGTAGCCGATCTCGGGGTCGACCATATAAGAGGCGTCGACACTGTAGATCGGAATATCGTCGCGGACGACACGGAAGTCGATTGTCTCCTTGCCGCGCAGAACCTTTAGGTTGGCGACAGTTCCTTTCGGCCCGCGCAAGAGTTTCATGACGCTTGAATTAGGTCGTTTTACGCCGGATATCAGCGAGTCGTTCGATACGAGAATGCGGTCGCCGGGCTGAATGCCGACGCGTTCGCTGGGCCCTCCGGCAATTGTCTGGATCACGTAAAGCGTGTCGTTGAGCATCTGGAACTGAATGCCGATTCCGCTGAATTTTCCTTCGAGCGGCTCGGTGACTTCCTTGGTTTCTTCGGCATTTGTATAGCTCGAATGAGGGTCAAGTTTCTTCAGCATGGCCCTTATGCCTTCGTCGACTACTTTGGTGGTATCGACAGGATCGACATAGAAGGTCTCGATTATTTTCTCTACCGAAGCAATTTTCCGGGCAGGGTCGAGGGTCTGCGCCAGAGGAACCAAAGCGCTGAAAAGAACTGCTAAAAGAAGAAATTTCTTCATTATTGTCACGAGTGAGTAAGGGGTTATGGCAGATATTGGTCGATGTCGACGCCGTTGTGGCTGAGCTCGCGCAGGGCCGACGAGCTTATCCAGGCCAGCTCGGGCCTCGATAACAGTAGAACGGTTTCCAGCCCGGAAATGTTGCGGTTGATGTCGGCAAGATTGCGCTCATATTCGAAATCGGCGGCATTGCGCACGCCGCGCAGCAGTGCTGTCGCTCCGGCCCGGCGGCAGGCGTCGACGGTCAGCCCTGTGTAAGCTGTTACCTCTACGCAGGGATTGCCGGCGAAGACGGCTCTGATGGCTTCGACGCGGCGCGACGTTTCCCAGCCGGCCGCGTTTTTCGATTCGTTGATTCCGACGCCTATGACTACGCTGTCGAACATCGAGAGCGCGCGGTCGACAATGTCGCGGTGGCCCACAGTGAACGGGTTGAAAGAGCCGGCGAAGAAAACCCGGCGCGGCTGTTCAGGAAATTTGGCTGTCATCTTCGACAATTAGATTTTCAACAATGAAATTCTGACGCTCGGGAGTGTTCTTGCCCATATAGAATTCGAGAACTTCGGCTACGGCATCTTCCTTCCGGAGGCCTACGCGGTCGGCGCGCATGTCGGGGCCGATAAAATGGCGGAATTCGTCGGGCGATATTTCGCCGAGACCTTTGAATCGTGTTATCTCGGCGTTGTTCCCAAGGCGGTTGATGGCGTTGATACGCTCTTCATCGGAATAACAGTAATATGTATCGTCGCTGATTTTCGACGACGCAGAGCGGCGCGTGGCCTTCTTGTTGCGCACGCGGAAGAGAGGTGTCTGCAAGACATAGACATGCCCCTTCTTGATCAGGTCGGGGAAGAACTGGAGGAAGAAAGTCAGCAGCAGGAGGCGTATGTGCATTCCGTCGACATCGGCATCGGTAGCTATGACAACGTTGTTGTAGCGCAGTCCGTCGATGCCCCCCTCGATGTTAAGGGCGGCCTGAAGCATATTGAACTCGTCGTTTTCGTAGACGACTTTCTGGGTCAGTCCGTAGGAGTTTTTCGGCTTCCCTTTGAGCGAGAAGACTGCCTGAGTCTCGACGTTGCGTATCTTTGTTATGGAGCCGGCGGCCGAGTCCCCCTCGGTTATGAAAATCGACGATTGCAGCTTTTTGTCGGTATCTCCCTTAGGGTCGTTGAGATGTATGCGGCAGTCGAAGAGTTTCTTGTTGTGGACACTGACTTTTTTAGCTTTTTCGCGGGCCAGTTTTGTGACGCCGGCCATCGACTTGCGCTCGCGTTCGCTTTCCTGAACTTTTTTCAGGATAATATCGGCGACGTCGAGGTTCCTATGGAGATAGTCGTCAAGCTCTTTTTTGACGAAATCGCCGATGAATTTTGCTACCGTAGGGCCTCCCGGTGCCATTTCGCGCGAACCGAGCTTGATCTTCGTCTGTGATTCGAACTCAGGTTCCTCGACCTTTATGGAGAGGGCGGCGACCATGCCGTTTCGGATGTCGCTGTATTCGAAATTGCGGTTGAAGAATTCCTTGAAAGTGCGGCTGACAGATTCTTTGAAGGCGGCCAGATGGGTTCCGCCTTGGGTTGTGTGCTGGCCGTTGACAAAAGTGTAATATTCCTCGCCATACTGGTTGGCATGGGTGATCGTCAGTTCTATGTCGGTTCCTTTGAGGTGGATCGGCGCATATAGCGGTTCTTTTGTCATATTCTCGCGCAGGAGGTCAAGAAGACCGTTGCGCGAATGATAGCGCTGGCCGTTGAAGTTCAGCGTCAGGCCGGTGTTGAGGAAAGAATAGTTTTTAAGAAGGGGAACAACGAACTGCTGGCGGTATCTGAATCCGCGGAAAAGCTTGTCGTCGGGAGTGAATCTGACGAGTGTTCCGTTGGCCTCCGAGGTGTCGGCCACCGGGTCGTCGACAGTCAGATTGCCCTCGCAGTAGGCTATATGCTTCATTTTTCCGTCGCGAAAGCTCGAAATCTCGAAGCTCGAGCTCAGAGCGTTCACAGCCTTGATTCCGACACCGTTAAGGCCGACAGACTTCTTGAACACCGAGCTGTCGTATTTGGCGCCGGTGTTCATTTTAGACGATGCGTCGATCAGCTTGCCGAGCGGTATTCCGCGGCCATAGTCGCGCACACTGACCGAGCCTTCTTCTGTCAGGGTAATGTCAATCTGCGAGCCGAAGCCCATCATATATTCGTCGATGGAGTTGTCGAGAACCTCTTTAAGCAGAACGTAGATTCCGTCATCGAAATTCGAGCCGTCGCCCAGCTTGCCGATATACATGCCCGGGCGGCGGCGGATATGCTCTTTCGGATCAAGCGTGATGATTGAATCTTCAGTGTAGGCCGCACCTGAGAGGTCGGGGGCAATGTCGTCGGGGAGCTCCGGAAGCTCTGTTGGAATCAGATCACTCATTGGCACTTATTTAATCACACAAAGTTACGAAAAATCTCCGAAACCCGAAAATCCCGGTTCGGAAGCTATTGTCGCGTGGAATTTTTTCTGTCAGGGTGTTCTCTGTCGTGTGAGGAATATAGAAGTGTTACGGTTGGCTTTCCTTCTAAAGTCTGCCGTAAAGTGCCAAATGCCGGATTGGTTTTCAGTTCGTCTTTATATTTCTCTACAAATTTCGGCCATAAGTTATCGGGATCTGTGTGGAACCATTCACGCAGTTCGGTCGATGGGGCTATATCTTTATCCCACAAGTCGTAATGGAATGTCTCATGTGAAAGTCCACGCGGCCACAGACGGTCAATGTATACACGGAAACCATCGGTTTTCTCTTCCGGATCGTAAGCTCTTTTGATTTGAATTAACTGTTTCATAATTAACTATTTTAAATTCTGAACGGTTTCGTCTAACCGTTTGATGAATAAACATTTAACG